>Ga0208362_1000202_pt1 | contig 20503 bp, 20 predicted proteins | sample LakMenEpi13Oct10_FD_150693 | JGI IMG/M metagenome (GOLD analysis project Ga0208362, IMG submission 150693) | Freshwater microbial communities from Lake Mendota, WI - 13OCT2010 deep hole epilimnion (SPAdes) | ecosystem: Environmental > Aquatic > Freshwater > Lake > Epilimnion/Euphotic zone ... | reverse complement strand
ACAAGTGAGTAATCTGCCAATTAATTCACCAATTAAAGGTCCAGGGCTAACTAAGCCTGGGGTAATTGTCTTGCAATTTTTAGTTATCTTTTTATTCCAAGCAGTTGAATTACTCTTTAGATCCTCCCTGGGCATAATCACGGCGATGGCTATCTGGATCGCTTTTTTTGGCGCAATTTACCTAGGCCGAGTGGGCACCTTATATGTGGCCGCAGTTTCACCACCGATCTCACTTTTAATCTCTTCATTGATTTTAATGCCAACAATTGGCGGCGGATCCTTAGTGCCAACTAAATTGTTACTAGATTTAGTTTCAGGTTTGGCGGCAATTAGTTTTTACCTACTAAGTGGAGCGGCAATAACCTGGTTTTTATGGTTTAAAAAAGAGCGAGGTAGAACAGATTCAGCTACTTACTAGCGGCTTTAATATCTTTTCTAAGCTCTGGTGGGATTGCAAAAAGTAGATGCTCCTCAGTTGCAGTTATAGTCTCTACCTCACCAAAGCCACGCTCAGCTAACCAGTTAAGTAAATCCTTTACCAAAATCTCTGGCACCGATGCCCCACTGGTTACACCAACTGTATTAACACCAGCTAACCACTCATCCTTGGCCTCTGCGGCGTAATCAATTAAGTAAGCAGCCTTTGCGCCATACTCCAGGGAAACTTCAACTAATCGAACTGAGTTAGATGAGTTGGTTGAGCCAACTACTAAAACTAGATCAGCTTTTGGCGCAATCTGCTTAATTGCAACTTGACGATTTTGGGTGGCATAACAAATATCATCACTAGGTGGATCAATTAAATTTGGAAATCTCTTTCTTAGCTCAGCCACCGTTGCTAAAGTTTCATCCACACTTAAGGTAGTTTGGGATAACCAAGCCACCTTATTTTCATCTCGTACCTTCACATTTTTAATATCAGCAATGCCATCAATTAAATGAATATGCTCTGGCGCCTCACCTGCTGTGCCATCCACCTCTTCATGTCCTTCATGACCAATTAATAAAATATCGTAATCATCGGCGGCAAATCTTCTCGCTTCATGGTGCACCTTTGTAACTAATGGGCAGGTGGCATCAATAGTTTTTAAATTACGTTCGGCAGCACTTTTGTGAACCGCTGGCGATACACCATGGGCGGAGAAGACCACAATCTTTCCCTCTGGTACTTCATCAGTTTCATCAACAAATATTGCACCCCGTGCCTCTAATGTTGAGACCACATGTTTGTTGTGCACGATTTGTTTACGAACATAAACCGGTGCGCCATAAAGTTCTAAAGCTTTTTCAACTGTGATCACCGCCCGATCCACACCTGCGCAATAGCCACGTGGGGCAGCAAGTAATACTTTCTTTTGGGTGATCTGGCTCATGTGCTCATCCTAATTGATGATGGAAGTGATTAGATTAAGCCTATGGCGCCAGAGTTTAATTATCAGGATCTGCTTCCACTTGGTGAGGATTCAACCCAGTATCGCCTACTTTCTACCGAAGGTGTGAGCACTTTCACCGCTGATGGCAAAGAGTTTTTAAAGGTAACTCCGCAGGCAATTAGTGATTTAACTCAAGTAGCGCTGCATGACATCTCACACTACCTAAGAAGTGAGCACCTAGCTCAATTAGCTAATATTTTGAAGGATCCAGAGAGCTCACCTAATGATCGATTTGTTGCCACTGATCTATTAAAAAATGCCAATATCTCAGCAGGTGGTGTATTACCAATGTGTCAGGACACAGGTACTGCCTTAGTGATGGGAAAAAAGGGTCAACATGTTTTAACTAGTGAAAAAGATGAGATCACAATCTCGCGTGGAGTTTATGAAGCATTCACTAAATTAAATCTGCGCTACTCCCAATTAGCTCCAGTTACTACCTGGGAGGAGAAAAATACTGGCAATAATTTGCCAGCTCAGATTGAGATTTACTCTGATACCGATCACGCCAATGAGTACAACTTCTTGTTTATTGCTAAAGGCGGGGGAAGTGCTAATAAATCATTTTTGTATCAAGAAACCAAAGCCGTATTAAATCCAACCTCATTTTTAACCTGGCTAGAGGAGAAACTTAGATCCTTAGGTACCTCTGCTTGTCCGCCATATCACCTAGTTGTCGTAATTGGTGGCACTAGTGCTGAGTACACAGTTAAAACTGCAAAACTTGCCAGCACTAAATATTTAGATTCCCTACCAACTAAGGGAGATGCTAAAACTGGCCATGGCTTTAGAGATTTAGAGTTAGAAAAAGATATTTTAAAGCTAACTCAAAACATTGGAATTGGCGCCCAGTTTGGTGGTAAGTACTTCTGTCATGATGTGCGGGTAGTTAGGTTGCCAAGACATGGTGCCTCTTTGCCAATTGCAATTGCCGTATCTTGTTCGGCAGATCGCCAGGTAAAGGCCAAGATCACAAAAGATGGCGTATTTATTGAGAAATTAGAGACTGAGCCAGCACACTTTTTACCTGCTGAAAGCCATGATGAATTAACTGAGCATGAAGTAAATATAAATTTAAACCAACCTATGAAGGATATCTTGGCCCAGCTTTCAAAGCATCCAGTTAAAACCAGAGTGAATTTAACTGGCACATTAGTAGTAGCTAGAGATTTAGCCCATTCTAAGATTAAAGAGTTGCTAGATTCTGGTAAAGCGATGCCAGATTACTTAAAAAATCATGCAGTTTATTACGCAGGTCCAGCCAAACGACCTGAAGGGTATGCCTCTGGCTCATTTGGTCCAACCACCGCCGGTCGTATGGATTCATATGTTGATCAATTTCAGGCAGCTGGTGGCTCATTGATTATGTTAGCTAAGGGAAATAGATCGCAAGCTGTATCGAGTGCTTGCAAAAAATATGGTGGATTTTATTTAGGATCAATTGGCGGACCTGCTGCCCGTCTTGCCCAGGATTGCATTAAAAAGGTTGAGCTCCTAGATTATGAAGAGTTAGGCATGGAGGCAATTTGGAAGATTGAGGTAGAGAATTTTCCAGCCTTTATTATTATTGATGATAAGGGAAATGATTTTTATGCAGATATTAGAAAGCCGTTAAGTATTGGGAAAAAACCTTAAATTTTTTTAATACCAATTAGAACGTTTTGACTTACTCCAAGCTTTACATGGGTACTCATACCGCTCTTCAATATATTTAAGTCCCCAAGTTATTTGCGTAACTGGATTTGTTCGCCAATCAGTACCAACAATCTCCATCTTGGTGGCTGGCAGCGCTTGCGGTATGCCATGGGCGCCAGAGGTCTTATTTCTTGCTTTGTAATTCCAATGGCTCTCTTTAGTCCAAAGATTATCTAGGCAGGTAAATTGACGATCAGACCAGCGATATTTTTGAGCAATGATTTGGCGGGCAACTGCTTTAGCTCCCTGTGCCTCTCTGGCACTTTCAACCTGGGCGGCAGCTAGTGAGACCAGTGCCATCGTTTGGGCATCTACCACCTTGATCGAATCTAGCTCAAGCAGGGATGGGCTCTCTGGGTTTGGATCCAATGGATCAATTACTGGGGCCAATGGGTCGGCTGGATTTGCCAGCTGATCACTTGGGATGGTGATAAAAACCTGTTGCATATTGCTTGAGGCGTAGGCTGGCTCAACTATTGCCAGGAAGAAGGCAAGGCAGGCAGCAGAGATAGAGAGTCTGCGAGCGCGCTGACTGCGCACAATAGAGACCTGGCTCTTCATAGCCACCCCTTTCACATCCACCAGCTTGTTAAATCATCCAGTTGGACAAGTGCAGAGTGCCAGCCAGGGGGTGGGTGGGCAACTTTATCCAGGCGTGTGGCGCGATTATGTTTATATTCACAGGTTCTTTGGATTATAAAACCGCAGGTCAACCCATATGAAGTCCGATTTATACCTTATGTGGAAGAAGGGGGCGAAAGCTGCTGCCCCATCAATTTGTGAAGTTGATCGGCTCCTCAAGCAGCTCGGTTACTAGCGCTGCAATCTGAGATCGCTCGCTTCGGGTCAAGGTTATATGGGCAAAAAGTGGATGGCCCTTTAAGGATTCAACCACCGCCACCACACCATCATGCCGGCCCACCCGCAAATTATCCCGCTGGGCGATGTCATGGGTTAGTACCACTCGAGAGCCCTGACCAATTCGCGAGAGCACAGTTAGTAAGACCCCCCGCTCTAAGGATTGGGCCTCATCGACGATGACAAAGGAGTCATGTAAGGATCTGCCTCGAATATGGGTTAGCGGTAGCACCTCAATTAAGCCACGTTCGATGATCTCATCTAATACCTGCTGGCTAACTAATGCCCCTAAGGTGTCAAAGACAGCTTGAGCCCAAGGTGACATCTTTTCATTCTCAGTTCCGGGTAGATAGCCAAGCTCTTGACCACCAACTGCATATAGCGGACGAAAGATAACAACCTTCTTATGTAATCGCTTCTCTAAGACCGCCTCTAATCCAGCTGAGAGTGCAAGGGCACTCTTACCAGTGCCAGCTCGCCCACCTAAGGAAACAATTCCAATCTCGTGATCTAATAAAATATCTAATGCCACTCGTTGCTCAGCACTTCGCCCATGTAAGCCAAATGCTGATCGATCACCTTTAACTAATTGCAACTTCTTATCTGGGGTAACTCGAGCGAGCGCACTTCCCTTTTCTGAGTGCAACACAATTCCAGTATGGCAGGGATGAGTTTTACCTAACTCATGTGAGATTTTTTCTGCTTCATAAAGTGAATCAATAATGGTAGAGCCAACACTCTCCTCCACCATGCCACTCCAGCCACTACTACTTGCTAACTCAGCTCGGTACTCCTCCGCCTCAACCCCAACAGATGAGGCTTTTACCCGAAGTGGTAGATCCTTAGTTACCAAGACAACTCTTCTACCATCTGCCATTAAATTTTTAGCGATCGCTAAAATTCGAGAATCATTTGAACCATCTCGTAAAAATCCAGCTGGCAGTGTGGATAGATCTGAGTGGTTTAACTCAACAGATAATGATCCACCCTCATCATTTATTTTTACCGCTTGATCTAACCGACCAGATTTAACTCTCAAATCATCTAGGGTGCGCAGGGCAGCTCTGGCGAAGTAGCCCAGATCTGGATGATCACGCTTACTCTCTAATTCACCAATTACTGTGATTGGGATAATTACTTCATGCTCGGCAAATCTAGTTAATGCAATTGGATCGGCTAGTAAAACAGAGGTATCTAATACATAGGTAATGCGCGCAGGATTTGGTTGATTGGATACTGACTTTAAGACAATTGATTCGCTAGCCAATGTCTATCATCGCAATCTGTTTAGTTTTGCTAAGTGTTTTGGAAGTAGATAAAAGGTAAGTTATTTAGCTTAAATTTTGCACTCGACACGCAAGGCTTAAAGGTTAAGTTTAGATAAAGAGAATTGAAAAATACCTACTTAAGCCCTCTTACCCGCCGCTCAATCCAAAATGAGGCCACCGGTAAGGTGCCAGCTAATAAGAACAACGCAGTTGAGATTAGGGATTTACGTTGGGCAATCGCTAGGTGAAGTGCTGCCAGTAGGTAGATTGGGTAGGTAAAGCCATGCACAATTGGAATCCAGATAAAACTTTCATAAAAGGTATCTGAACTAACTAAATACTTAGCTGGCATATAGCCAAACCAAAGTAGTAGTGACATAACCCCTGCCCAAATAGCCATCACTCGAAATCTAAAAATTATGCCGCTCATTTACGCTGCCTCACTTTGACTTAGTTTTAACCTTCTTTTTAACTTGCTTCTTAACTGGCTTTTTAACTTGCTCAACTTGGCTAACTTTTGGTGCTCTAAATTGTGGAAACAAGGGTGCAATTAATAGTAGTACCGCCATAAACCACCAGACCACTACATATGAGATGTGTTGCCAGTAAAAAGTAGAGATCTTCTGTGAGATCTGTGGTGAGGCGATTGGCGCAAAATTTGCAATGGCAGTATTTGAGCCAGATTCACTGCGCAACACAATGTAGCCATCATATAAAAATGGTGTCTGCTCACTTACAACTAGCGCTGGATCGATTCTAGATAGCTCACCTGTCTTTGGGAATGCCCGATCTACATTTTGCCTAGGATAAAGCCGGCCCGTTACCTGCACGCTTTGAGTAATATCAATAAGTGGTTCAGTTGCCACACCGCGAACAACTAAAACTGAATAGCCGGTATCTAAATTTAAAATTCTCACATCTAAGTTAACTAAGGTTTCATCTGCAATTTTTTGATCTCTAGCTATGTACTTATTTGCATAAGTTCCAGAGGCTGAAACAATTCTATTGACCGCCTTTATTGGCATATTTAACCCAGCAGATGCCACCTCTGATAAAGCAATCAATGGCTTATCAGGTTGGGCAGCGGTTGATTCACTTAGGCTTTGGGCTTTATTTAATTGCCACATACCTAATTCAAATCCGGTATAGATTAAAAGTAGCCAGGCCAGAGTTGTAAAGAGCTTCTTGGCTATATTTTTCATAAAAGTTTTAAACTACTCTTTATCCTTACGATCTAATAATCGCTTATATCTTCGATAGAAATTGACCATCAAAAACACCATGGCAAGAGTTAAAAAGATCATGGTTAATGAGCCAGCTACACCAACATCAAAATTACCAGCCTCTTCCATACCTACTCCCATCTATTTATTGCTCTAAGCCTACTTAAGTGATGCGCTGGGCATCTACACTTAGAGTGTGACTCATCCCAAAGTATTAACCGATCCTAGGCTGCGCCAGCGCTATGGAATTAAATCTGGTGGGAAAAATCGACTATTTATTATCCTGCTTTCAATATTTCTAATTTCAGCCTGGTTTATTTGGAGTGGTACAAATTTTGCAAACCCCCAGATTAGATCCACCTTAATCTCATTTAAGATCGTAAGTGATCAAAAGGTCTCGATAACTTATAAAATTTCAGTCCGAGATTTAAGTAAAGAACATAGCTGCTCCCTGGTTGCTAAAGATATTGATAAAAATACAGTTGGCGAGGTGGTTGACCAGATGCCAGCAGACTCACTAGTTGCAGGTGAAAATCAGCGTACCGTTGAGATCTCTACTCGTTTGCCTGCGGTAAATGCAGCAATCGCCAGTTGCCAGTAACCTTTACCCTCTTATGAACCAACCAACACAGACCTGGCTTACCCAAGAGGCGGCAGATCGGCTAAAAGCTGAGCTGACCGACTTAGAGGGTCCACTTCGTGCTGAAATAATTAAAAAGATTGAAACAGCAAGAGCTGAAGGTGACTTAAAAGAAAATGGCGGCTATCACGCAGCTAGAGAAGAACAAGGAAAGATTGAAGGACGAATCCGCCAACTAAAACATATGTTGGAGCATGCACATATTGGTACCCCGCCGGTAAGTGAATCAGGTGTAGTTGGTCTTGGTATGTTGATTACTGTTGATATTGGCGGAGATGAATTGAAGTTTTTATTAGGCTCTCGAGAAATTGCAAGTGGTGATATTGATGTTTATTCAGAAAAATCACCGCTGGGTAGTGCTGTCCTCGGAGCTAAAGTTGGTGAAACTGTTAATTACACCGCGCCAAATGGTAAGCAAATTGCAGTAGCAATTCTTGAAGCACAACCTTTTATTTAACTTACTTATTCACCGCTCTATTATATTTTCTAACACTTAGTGGAATAAATATTGCCATAATTATGATCATATAAACTATGGACATAGTTAATGGATTCTCGCTAGGAAAAGAGCCAGCAGTAGCACCGAATTGATTTTCAAGACCAAATAGCTGCCTGCATCCTGCCACCATGGTTGATACTGGATTCCATTCGGCAATATATTGCAATGGTTTTGGCATACCAGTAGTTGGTGCAAATGCATTAGATAAAAAAGTTAATGGAAATACCGCGATAAATGTGGCATTAGTTGCCACTCGCTCCTCTCTTACCGATAACCCAATCAATACACCCACCCAGGACATCGCAAAACCAAAGACTAATAAAAATACAAAACCTAGCGTGATATTTAAAAAGCCAGAGCTAGGGCGCCAGCCAACAACATAACCGGTCAATCCCATAGCAGTGAGCACGACAATATTTAGCGCACCATCACCAAGAGTTCTACCAAAAACTACAGCAGATCTTGAGATAGGCAGGGATCTAAATCTAGCGATTAATCCCTTTTGCATATCAGCGGTTAAACCAACTGCAGTGCCCGCAAGGGTGAATGCAACAGTTTGTACAAATATGCCAGGCATTAGTAATTGAACATATCCACCTGGTTGGCCAGTATCAATTGAGCCACCAAATACATATCTAAATAACAAAACAAACATAATCGGTTGAATAATTGAGAATAAGATCAATTCTGGAACGCGAGCTAATTGCAGCAATTGCCTCTTAGTAATAATTAGTGCATCTGAAATTGCGTGCATTATCTACCTCGTTTCTTACTAGCTAAAGCTAAATCTTCATCTTTTTTCTCTTCCGCTACATGCCCAGTAAGAGATAAGAAAACATCATCTAAGGATGGGCGCTTTAATCCAATATCTAAGGGATGAATTCCCATCTCATCTAATAATTTTGCAGCTTCGATTAATGCTTTACTACCAGTGGTAACTGGTGCTGAGATCAGCCGTAAACCTTCATCCACATTTAGCGCACTGGAGCTGACCCGTGCCACAATCTCTTTGGTTGCTGCCATGTGCTGGTTTTCAACCACAATCTCTAATCGCTCGCCACCCACCTGTTTTTTAAGCGAATCAGATGTTCCTCTGGCAATTACTTTGCCTTGATCAATTACAGCAATCTCATCTGCTAACTGATCGGCTTCTTCAAGATACTGGGTTGTAAGTAGCAAGGTAACTCCACCTTTTACTAATTCGTTAATTACGCCCCATATATCCTGACGTCCTCTTGGATCTAAGCCAGTCGTTGGCTCATCTAAAAATAAAACTTTTGGTTTAACAATTAATGATGCTGCCAAATCTAATCTGCGCCGCATACCGCCTGAATAGGTTCTGATTGGACGCTTGGCTGCATCCGTTAACGAAAATTGCTCTAAAAGCTCAATCGCACGGCTTTTTGCTGCTTTGGCTGATAAATGATAAAGCCGGCCAAACATAATTAAATTGTCCCAGCCAGTTAAAGTCTCATCTACAGCAGCGTACTGACCAGATAAACCAATTATTTTTCTTACTTCTTGTGGATTTTTAATTACATCAATTCCAGAAACTGTTGCTCTACCTGAGTCTGGCACAAGTAATGTTGCCAATACTCGAACAGTTGTAGTTTTGCCTGCACCATTAGGACCAAGTACGCCTAATACAGTTCCTTCTTCAACATCGAGATTTAAACCATCTAATGCCTTTACTTTACCTTTATCGTAAGTCTTATAGAGCTCTTCTGCTGTGATTGCTTTCATTGTAAAATCTTAACAAGAAAAAGCGGTAAACTATTCCACTTCGGGTCAATTCTTGGAAAATTTATAGGTAGAGGTGGTTGGTTTCATAAAACTAAAAAAGTTGGGCAAAAACCCATTTGCTGAACTTCCAAGAGAAGTAGCAATCCTTTCTACTGTTTCATTTTTAGTTGCAGTAGGTTTTGGATTAATAATTCCAGCTATCCCTATTTTTGCTGCATCTTTTGGCGTCAGTAAGACCGCTATAGGGTTAATCATCTCCGCCTTTGCAATTGTGCGCTTTGCTTCGGGTTTAGTATCTGGAAAATTAGTTGATAAATTTGGTGAGCGAACAGTGCTGGGCTTTGGTTTATTCATGGTCTCTTTTTTTACATTACTTACCGCCCTTTCCCAGAACTACTCGCAGCTACTAATTTTTAGATCTCTTGGCGGACTTGGCTCTTCTATGTTTTCAGTTTCTGCCGGTTCATTACTTATGAGATCAGTAAGTGATGATTATCGAGCTCGAGCGCAATCACTTTACAATGGTGGTTTTTTATTAGGTGGAATTTCAGGTCCTGCTGTTGGTGGACTGCTGGCAGGAATTTCATTAAGGGCGCCATTTTTTGTCTACTCAATCACACTTGCTATGGCAGCAATCACTGCACTATTTTTCTTAAGTGAAAAAAAGCTTGGTAAAAAAGTTGATGCACCAACGACACAAATAGGTCAGACAACTCTTAGTCAGGCATTTAGATTACGACCATATCAAATAGCCCTAGTACTAGCATTTATAAATAACTGGGTTTTGTTTGGCTTGAGGTCCTCAATTTTGCCATTATTTGTAACTGAAAAATTAAACTCGACCGCAACTATTGCTGGAATTGGCTTAACTATTGGCGCCTTAATTCAAGGAATCTTTATGTTAAAAGCTGGTAAGTACTCAGATGTTAAAGGACGCAAAGCAGCATTATTATTTGGTGGCGCATTTATTTTATTTGGTATTTTAATGCTTGCATTTACTACCAATATTTTTTGGTATTTGATTTCAATGGCGCTATTTGGTTTAGGTAGTGCCTACGTTGGAACAGCTCCAGGCAGTGTGGTTGGCGACATCATTAAAGGTAGAGGTGGACAGGTAATTGCCGCTTGGCAGATGGCCGGAGATGCCGGAATGATTGTTGGGCCAATATTGGTCGGATTACTAACTGACTACTTTAGTTATCAGGCAGCATTCTTATTCTCTGGTTTTATCTGGATTATTGCTTTGGTCTTATCAGCAATTTTGCCTGAGACCCGGGCATCACATTTAGAAAATGATTTAATTCCAGATAAAAATAAACAGGAGCTGTGATCGCTCACAGCTCCTGTTTAGAAGTATTTTTTAAATTACTGACGACGTAGGATTGAAATTAAACGAAGTACTTCTAGATATAGCCAAACAATTGTGACCATTAAACCAAATGCTGCCCGCCATGATTCCTTCTCAGGAGCTCCTGCTGCAACACCTTTTTGGATTTGATCAAAATCTAAAACTAAGAACAAGCTAGCAAGGGCAACTCCTGCTACTGCAAGAAGTAGTCCTAATCCAGATACGCCGTAGAAGCCGTAGCCTTGTCCGACACCAAAAAATGATGCAACTAGTGAAACTAAAGCAAGAATGAAATAACCAATTGCTGCACCAATAAGAGTGCGCGTAAATTGTGGTGTTGCACGTAGTGTGCCATTGCGATACATAATCAATACGCCGGTAAATGCTGCAATTGTTCCAATTACTGCTTGGCTAACAATTCCAGGGTAGAAACTTTCGTAATAGCTACTTATTGTGCCAAGTGCTAATCCTTGAAATGCAGCATAAGTAACTACCAAGCCTGGCTTAATATTCTTACTAAAGCTAATAATCATCGCTAATACAAAGCCACCTAAAAATCCAAGTAGAAGCGCACCTGTACCAAGATTTGCTGTCCATGCAAATGCACCAACTACAAGTAATATTGCAAATAAAAATCCAGTTTTCGCAACGACATCTTCCATAGTCATGCGACCTGTGCGCATTGATGAGGCTGCTGGAGCATTAAAGCTTTGCTCTAATTGATCAACCTGCATAGTTGTCGGTTGATTAAACGCCTTGCCAAGTACAGGGTTTGAACTCTTCATTCTTCTCCTTTTATTGAAGTAGTAACCAGTTTTGGTTATTTACTTAAGTAGTAAACAAATATTAATCCCTTGCAATTCCCACCGCTATAACCACTATGCGGTTGAAACTTAAATTTTGCTGAAGATTCGCAAGAGTTGAGCGTGCCCCCGGTGGGGGTCGAACCCACACTTGTGCGATTTTAAGTCGCATGCCTCTGCCATTGGGCTACAGGGGCGAATCTTCAGGGGGTAAATCTACCCGTATTTTTCACTCTCTAAATCCAAGGCCTTCTTGGCTTAATTTATTAATGACCAAGCCATCCCATCCAAAATATCTGACTCTGAGGCAACAAACTCGGTCGCACCAGTTGCTGCCATAACTCGAGAAAGAACTAATGAGCCAGCAGTAATTACATCAACTCTTCCAGGATGCATAAATCCAAGCTTTGATATTTCACTCTTAGTCATTGCCTGAAAAGCAGCAGAAACTTTATGAACTTTTTCTGCTGGAATTCTTGAAAGGTGGATTGCATAACGGTCATAAGTTTCAAGCTCTAATGCAGCTGCAGCAATTGTAGTTGCAGTTCCAGCAACTGCAACTAAAGTTTTTGCAGTTGAGATTGGCACAACTGCAGCAGCTTGCGCAATTGCTTTATCGATATCAATTATTGCTTGCGCTACCTGACTCATTTCAACTGGTTGAGATTTCAGATGTCGCTCACTCATTCGTACACAGCCAATGTCCACACTTTTTGCAAACTCAACCTCTTTATTTCCATAAACAAACTCTGTAGAGCCACCACCGATATCGACTACCAAAAATGGGGCATCGCTTTGTAAAAGTTCTTTAGTTGCACCATTAAATGAAAGTCTGGCCTCTTCCTCACCTGGAATAACTTCAACCTCAACTCCTAATATCTGACGTACCCCATCGATAAATAAATCTCGATTAGCAGCATCTCTTGTGGCTGAGGTGGCACAGAATCTAATCTTTTCAACACCTTTGCCAGCTAACTGATTCTTAAACTTTTCTACGGCAGCCAGCGTTCGATTTATCGCATCCGGATTGAAAGACTTATTTTCATCCACCCCTTGCCCAAGTCGAACAATCTCCATATCTCGAAGAACCTCTTTAAATTTTCCACCACTTATATCGGCAATTAGTAACCTGATTGAATTAGTCCCACAATCAATTGCTGCAACCCGACTCAAATTAATTATCTCCGTCAATTAAATTACTTATCTCACTACAGGGCTTAGATTCCCACCATTGAGCTAGTTCAGTTAATGCCTCATCTCCTAGTGGATTCACGCCAGCGCCAGCAGCAAGTGAGTGCGCAACAAGTGAATGCAAACACTTAACTCGATCGGGCATACCACCTGCTGTAATACCTGCAATCTCTGGCACATCAATATTTAGTTCTTTAGCGAGTGCGGATCTTGCTGCCTCATAGTCAATATGTGCTGCTTGATAATCACCTGCTAACTGTGGGTCAGTTGATAAACGCTCATTCATTTTTGCCATAATTCCAGAGCTTTCAAGGGTTGAAATTGCACCAGTAAGTCTTGGGCAAGTTGCATAGTAAAAAGTTGGAAATGGCTCACCATCTGCTAATCGTGGTGGGGTTTCAACTACATCTGGCGAACCACATGCGCAGCGATGTGCAATTGCAGAAACATCTCTGGGTGCTCTACCTAGCTGTGCTTGCACAATCTCTAGATCAGATTGCGATGGTTTTTCTCTAGTAAATGCAGCTTGAGGTTTTACCATAATTATTGATTTACATTAGTGCTTGTAATAGATGAAATTAATCTTGAATACCAAGGTATACCCACAGGTAATTGCTCAGAAACCTTAGGCTCATCATTTTGATTTGTGATCTCATCATTTCCAACAACTATATATTGCCGCTCACCTGGAAATACAAAATGTAATCTTGCCCGGGCTTGGCTGGCTACGTACTCAGGATCATTCCATAGTGCTAATTCTTGGGTTGCCTTTTCTAACATAGCTTGGTTATCAGCTAGTTGATTTTCAAGTGAATTAATCTGCGCCCGCTGGGTGAAGTAGTGCTGTAGTGGTGGTGCCAAAGTTACTGCCACGGCAAACAAGACTATGCCAGTTATTAAAGCCCGATTAGATAGGCCACGCTTTTTTAAATTTGATTTAATGCCCTTACGAGAGTTGGCTATAACACCAGCAGCAATAAATCTGCGTCTAGCCATTAGTTATTTAAACCTTGGAAATGCTGATTTACCTGCATAAGTTGCGATCGAACCTAACTCTTCTTCAATTCTTAACAATTGATTGTATTTAGCAACCCGCTCAGATCTTGCCGGAGCCCCAGTCTTAATCTGGCCACAACTTAAAGCCACCGCTAAATCAGCGATTGTGGTGTCTTCAGTTTCACCTGATCGGTGGCTCATCATGGATCGGTAGCCATTTTTATGCGCCAAGGTAACGGCATCAATAGTTTCAGTCAGACTTCCAATCTGATTTACCTTTACTAAGAGAGCATTTGCAGTTTTACTATCTATTCCTCGTTGCAATCTCTCTGGATTAGTAACAAATAAATCATCACCAACAATTTGAATTTTATCCCCTAATTGCTTTGTCATCTCAGCCCAACCAGACCAATCATCTTCATCCAGTGGATCTTCAATTGAAACAAGTGGATATGAAGCTACTAACTCGCTGTAGTAGGTGATCATTTGGTCTGAGGTTAACTTCTTGCCCTCAAACTTATACTCGCCATTTTCACAAAACTCAGTTGCTGCCACATCCATAGCAAGTGCAATTTCACTGCCTGATTTAAAGCCAGCAATTTCAACCGCTTCCAAGATTAAATCAAGTGCAGCCCGATTGCTTGCTAAATTTGGTGCAAATCCACCCTCGTCGCCAATACTGGTAGCTAATCCTTGTTTCTTTAAAACAGATTTAAGGCTGTGGTAAATCTCAGCGCCCCACCTAAGAGATTCTTTAAAAGTTTTTGCACCAATTGGTGCCACCATAAACTCTTGAATATCTACATTTGTATCGGCGTGTGCGCCACCATTTAAAATATTCATCATTGGAACTGGTAAAACTTTTGCATCACTTCCACCAAGATATTTAAAAAGAGATTGGCCCTTACTTAATGAAGCTGCCCTTGCTGCCGCCAATGAAACACCTAAAATTGCATTTGCCCCCAGGGCTGATTTATTTTTAGTTCCATCAAGTGAAATCATTTTTTCATCTAAAGTTCTTTGGTCTTCTGCACTTAGCCCGATAACAGCTGGTGCAATTTTCTGATTAATATTATTTACTGCTGTCTCAACACCCTTACCTAAATAACGTTTGCCACCATCTCGTAATTCAACTGCTTCAAATGCGCCAGTGGAAGCTCCACTTGGCACTGCAGCTCTTCCAATAAATCCATTATCAAGTTTTACCTCAACTTCAACAGTTGGATTTCCGCGGGAGTCTAAAATTTCTCTGGCTTTAACCTCTTTGATTATTGACACAAACATCTCCCATGATCTTTAAATTAGATTTATATGAGTAATTCTACCTTGCTTCGTGCTCTTGAATCTTACTTATTAATGATTTAGTCGCTGTGCGCAATGCCGCCTCTGGATCTATCCCTAAATCTACCGCCTGGGCAATTAATCCAAGAAGTAAATCTCCAAATTGATCCTGGTTTAGCTGCTCTGAAATTTTGGTTGGTTTATCAACTTCAAGTTCAAAATTTAATTTATTCATTCGATACAAAACTTTGGCAGCAAGTGGCAGCGCCGGCTGCGCTAGTGGAACTCCATCAATAATTGAGGTTCTTCCTTTTTCGGCAGCTTTTTGTGCCTCCCAATTTTCAAGCACTTCACTACTGCTTTCAACTTTCGTTCCACCAAATACATGGGGATGTCTTCGAATTAACTTATCGGTAACTGTTTTAGCAACATCCTCGACATTAAAAGGATTATCGGCATCCTCTTCTGCCATCCGTGAATGAAAATAAACTTGAAGCAATAAGTCGCCTAGCTCCTCCTGCATAGAGGTTCGATCTTTATTTTCAACCGCTTCAATAAATTCATAAGATTCCTCTAATAGATACTTAAGGAGAGACTCATGATCTTGCTCTGCATCCCAAGGACAACCACCGGGAGATCGGAGTTTATCCATCACCTCGCGAAGCCTAAGTAACTCTGAACTCATATCAAATAATTAAGGAAGTGGTGTGACAGCACCGTCGGTTACATCACTTGCTTCAATTGCAGCAGTTATTGGATTCCATGTTCCATACTTTGGATTGACCTCTACGCCAAGTTTTTCAGCAGTAGCGACTAGAGTTTTAGAAACTTCTTGACTTACTAATGCCTCAGGAATACCAGATGAAATAAAGCTTTCATTTAGTCGATCTACAATTATCAATATTCGCAAGTATTCATCAAAAGTTGATGCTGCTAAATTTGCACTAACTAAGGCAGGTTCTAATCGATCTAATCCACCTACTTGATTAATAACATCGCCTCTTCTTGCAGCGACATCTGAATCGCTAATTGTAAAGTTCTTATCTATGACAATTTGATTAAACAAAATTCTAATTACTGCAAATTGTGCTTGATTTCGGAGTAATTGTTTACCCACAATCAATTCCATTCCAGCAGTATCAACAGTCTTACGTGCAGCTAAAATTTCATCGACTACACCCTGGATTTGCGTGGACTTTATATCCTCTTCACCAACAGTGATTCCAGAACTCATGCCTGCACAGCCAGTAACTAGAAGCAGAACAGCAAGCAGTGCAGAAATTTTCTTATACAAACCGATCCTCATATCTCTAGTGGCTGCTAATTTTATTATTTGGCTTGATTAAATTAGTTATCACTTCATTTACCCAAGTCAGGGTAGAAGTATTCCCTACTTTTGACGAATCTATCCAATTCGCTGTAGTGGGCCTGCTAACCAATAGGGTCTGTGATGCATTCTTATAGATAGATCCAGGATAAAGCCTTGAAAGCTTAATTTGTCCTGACTCTGCAAGATCTACTGGTGATAGTCGTAAATTCTTACCCACCATTGAGATATCAGCAATCTCTAAATTCTTTGCTAGCAAACGCAATGATGCAACTGCGATTAATTCCTTTGCCGGCATTGGAAGTGGCCCAAATCTATCTATTAATTCCTCTTCGATTTCAGTTAATACTTCATAGCTTGCAGCATCGGCTAGGCGGCGATAAATATCTAGCCGCAATCTTTCAGAGTCCACATAATCAGTTGGTAGGTGAGCATCAAGAGGTAATTCAATTTTGCAATCTTGTTTCTTTGGCTTATCTTCAAAGTAGCCACTCTTAAACTCATCAACCGCATCGGCCACCATACGCATATACAAATCAAATCCAACCTCAGCAATATGGCCTGATTGCTCACCCCCTAATAAATTACCTGCTCCTCGTATCTCTAAATCTTTAAGAGCAACCTGCATACCAGCGCCTAAATCTGTATTTGTTGCAATTGTTGTTAGTCGATCATGAGCTAGCTCTGAAATTGGTTGCTCTGTTGGATATAGAAAATATGCATAAGCCCGCTCTCGACTTCGTCCTACTCGGCCGCGCAATTGGTGTAATTGGGATAATCCAAATAGATCAGAGCGATCTACAATCAGCGTATTTGCATTTGGAATATCAATTCCACTTTCAATAATGGTTGTGCAAAGCAGTAAGTCATACTCCCTATTCCAAAATGCCAAAATTACATCTTCTAATAGTTTTTCATTCATTTGACCGTGTGCAATTCCTATTTTTATGCCCGGCACTAAGCTTTTAATCTTTTCAGAAACTAATTCAATGCTTTCAACTCGGTTATGAATGTAAAACACTTGCCCATCTCGCAATAATTCTCGATGTATAGCAGCACTAACTTGTTTATCATCATATGGGCCAACATAAGTTAGTACTGGATGTCGCTCCTCTGGTGGGGTTGTTATATTAGACATCTCTCTAATCCCAGTAATAGCCATTTCTAATGTTCTTGGAATGGGAGTTGCTGACATAGACAAAACATCTACATTTGTCCGAGCTTTTTTCAATTCCTCCTTATGCTCTACGCCAAATCTCTGCTCTTCATCTACTACTAATAAACCTAAATCTCTAAATTCAACATCCTTAGATAAAAGCCGATGAGTTCCAATAACGACATCTACTACACCAGATTTGAGGTTAGAAATTATTTCTTTTGATTCCCTAACTGTGTTGAATCTAGATAAGGCAGCAAGTCTTATTGGAAAACCAGAGTATCTGGTTGAAAAAGTATTGAAATGCTGTTGTACTAAAAGTGTAGTTGGAACCAATATTGCAACCTGTTTTCCATCTTGCACTGCTTTAAATGCTGCTCGTACAGCAATCTCTGTCTTGCCATAACCAACATCACCGCAAACAATTCGATCCATTGGATTTGGCTTTTCCATATCGCGCTTCACTTCATCAATAGTTGCTTGCTGGTCTACCGTTTCAACAAATGGAAAGCTATTCTCTAATTCTTTTTGCCAAGTTGTATCTACAGAAAAAGCAAAGCCTGGTGCGCTCATTCGTGCGGCATACAGTCGAATTAACTCTGCAGCAATTTGCTTTACCGCTTTTCTTGCTTTTCGCTTACTGCTCTGCCAATCACTACCACCAATTTTATGCAGTGTAGGTGACTCACCGCCCACATACTTAGTTACCTGCTCTAACGTATCTGTAGGCACAAATATCCGATCTGCTGGATGTCCACGTTTTGAAGGGGCGTACTCAATTACTAGATATTCTCTAGAAGCACCATTAGTTGTTCGGGTAATTAACTCTAAATATCTTCCTACGCCATGTTGTTCATGAACAACATAATCTCCAGAATTAAGCTGAAGTGGATCGATAGCTTTTCTACGCTTAGAAGGCATCCTTGCCAGATCTTTATCAGAACTCTTCTGCCCTGATAGATCTTTATCAGTTACCAGTACAAACTTATATTTAGAACTAATAAATCCGTGATGAATATCGGATTTGATCAACCAGATAAGTTCATTATTAATAGATTGATCAAATTCAGATATTTGTTGATTAGCTATCTCAGATGAGTTAAGTACTTCACTAAATCTTTGTAGTATGCCGGTAGCAGCTGCTGTAAAAACCACAACATATCCCTGCTTTTTCCAGCCCTTGATATCCAAAATAGCCTTTTCATACTTATTTGCATAGCTTTCAATTTCTTCTAAGAAATTTAGCTCTTTATCCTCTGGATCACTAGAGTAAAGATTTAGAGTTCGAAGTAATAACTTCTTTTTCCCAGCCTGTTGCTTTATGTAATCTAATTCGTAAAAGCCACCAACTTTCAATTTGTTACTTAATTCAATTGGTGCCTCTATTTTCTTACTATCTGACCAGGCCACAGTTGACCAAGCAGCTTGAAGAAATTCATTATTAGTCTCGAGTAAATCAATTGCCCGGCTTTTAATTCTTGGCTCATCAATTAACCAAATTTGGGTCGAAGGCGATAAGTAATCAGTAATACTTTTAAACTCATCAACCAACCCTGCCGCTAAAGATTCCATGCCTTCAAATAAGATACCTTCACAAATTTTTTCAGTAAGATCCTTAATTTCAGGAAAATCTTTACCTAATGTTCTTGCTTTTTGTTTTAATTTTTCATCAATCAACATCTCTCGGCAAGGATAGATACTCACTTCTACTTTTATTTTCTCAAGTGAGCGCTGGTCAGAAATCGAGAAATATGACAACTCTTCGATCTCATCACCAAAAAAATCAATTCGAATTGGATGGTCTTGGTCTGCTGGAAAAATATCTAAAATTCCACCACGAACTGCGAAGTCACCTCTTCGCTCCACCAAATCTGATCTGGAAAAACCAAATCTTATTAATTGATTCATCAGCTCTTGCATTTGCAGATTTAGACCTTGCTGAATCTTGATGATGGAGGTGTTTAAGTCATTTGAAATGATTGGTTGAAGGAGTGCTCTTACTGAACACACAATAACTCTTACTTTTTGGTTACTTATTTTATTTAAAGCCTTAAATCTTGCGGTAACAGTATCGGCCTTAGGACTTAATCTTTCATGTGGCAAAGTTTCCCATGCTGGAAAATTAACAACTAGATCTTTACCTATCCACGAGCCGATCTCTTGCGATAGCTCTTCGGCATGCCGAGTTGAGGTGGTGATAATTAATAGTGGTGTGTTTGAAGTGGCGGCTAAGAAACCATGAACTGCGGCAGGGGCAATCAAATTATCATTTTCAGATAAATAATTTTGTGCAGGTTCGATAAGAGATTTGAATAGTTTTATCACCGTCCAAACCCCTTTCTTATAGAAAACGCCAGATACCCCCACTTCTAAAAATGAAGGGGGGTGATGGCTAATTCTAAGGCTAATTATCTACGGCTAAATGCCAAAATAATGTGCTTGGAAATTAATAACCTGTAATGATTACCCCATGAGTTCGAGCACTGAAAACACCAGTCTGCGCAATGATGTTCGTAAGTTGGCAGATTTACTTGGCCAGACACTAGCTCGTCAAGAAGGTGACGAGCTGCTCTCGTTAGTTGAGGCGGTTCGATTAAGTGTTCGCGAGGGTAAACAAGATGAGGTGTTAGGTAAGTTAACTGATGCTCAAACTGTTTCATTAGTAAGGGCTTTTAGTAATTATTTTAATTTAGCGAATGTAGCTGAACAAGTTGATCGAACCAAGGTATTAGCTGAGCAACGCAGAACAATTGGATCATGGATCAGCAGAACTATTGATCGAATATTAAAGGTGCAAGAAGCAACTAAGGATTTTGACAAAAAAGAGTTACAAGGGTGGCTAGATAATTTCTCGGTCCGGCCTGTTTTTACTGCTCACCCAACAGAAGCAGCCCGTAGATCTGTGTTAAGCAAGATGACCACTATTGCTCAATTACTAGAGCAACCTGATTCTCCAACTAAGAGTGAGCGGCTTGCAGAAACAATTGATTTGCTTTGGCAAACAGATGAATTAAGACTTGGTCGACCAGAGCCGCTAGATGA
>Ga0208362_1000201_pt1 | contig 20535 bp, 19 predicted proteins | sample LakMenEpi13Oct10_FD_150693 | JGI IMG/M metagenome (GOLD analysis project Ga0208362, IMG submission 150693) | Freshwater microbial communities from Lake Mendota, WI - 13OCT2010 deep hole epilimnion (SPAdes) | ecosystem: Environmental > Aquatic > Freshwater > Lake > Epilimnion/Euphotic zone ... | reverse complement strand
AAACAGATCGACGCAAAATTCGCGACAAGATGGCAAAGCTGCGCAAAGAGATTGCGGAGATGAAAATCTCGCGTGATACCAAACGCCAAGAGCGCCGTCGCTTTAACATTCCATCGGTTGCCATTGCTGGATATACCAACGCCGGTAAATCATCCCTGCTCAATCGCCTAACAGATGCTGGGGTTCTTGTTGAGAACGCACTCTTTGCTACGTTGGATCCAACTGTGCGCAAATCTCAAACAAGTGACGGTCGCGTCTACACCTTAAGTGACACTGTGGGATTTGTCCGCCATCTTCCTCATCAACTCATTGACGCTTTCAAATCAACGCTAGAAGAAGTTTCTGGATCTGATGTCATTGTCCATGTTGTTGATGGATCACACGCAGACCCCTTTGAACAAATTCGTGCGGTGCGTGAGGTTATTGCTGAAATTGGTGGGGGAGATATCCCTGAAATTATTGCGATTAACAAAGTTGATATTGCAAAACCTGAAGTCATTATGGAGATTTTGAGAAAAGAACCCAACAGTTATGCATTTTCGGTAAGAACTGGCTTTGGAGTTGAAGGTCTTGTTTATGCAATTGAGCGTTCATTGCCAAGGCCATCAGTTGAGATCAATGCAATCATCCCTTACGACCGTGGTGACTTGGTGCATGAGATTCATGAGCGTGGAGAAATCTTCTCTGAGGAGTATGTAGAGACTGGCACTGCAATTCATGGTCGGGTCGATGGAACGCTGGCTGCTGCGATAGAAAAGGTGCAAGTGAGGGGGGAATAACCCCGACACGCCGTGCGTTATAGCAACAGTAAAGGCTGATGTGCGCCATGATGCGCCCGCAGGAACTAGTCAAGTATGGAATCGAGGTGAGAGCAATGGCAACAGATTACGACACACCCAGAAAAACCGATGAAGAGCTACATGAAGAATCGTTAGAAGAGTTAAAAGCTAAACGTGTCGATGCTCAATCCGGCCAGATCGATGTTGATGAAGCAGAAGCTGCTGAAAGTCTCGAACTACCTGGTGCTGATTTATCAGGTGAAGAATTAGCGGTTCGAGTGGTACCAAAGCAAGTTGATGAATTCACATGTTCACGTTGTTTTCTTGTTCATCACATCACACAACTTGCCAAAGGCGAAGGCGCTAAAGCTGTTTGTAAAGAGTGTAATTAATTAACTTTTAAAGCTTGAGCTAGTTGATTCGCCTTATTACTTGTAATTAACCAATAAGGCGTTTCATCTCGTTTATCGGTCAACTCCACTTTCACACCAGTTGATGACCAAAATCTAATTCCAAGGTATGCCATTGGATTGGCATCACGAGATCTGAGATTTCTCATTGCGGCACTATCTAATTCGGTAACTTCACCTATGTATTGCAACTCAATGTGAGCGGGGCCAACCATGAGTTCGCTCTGGGTTACTTGGATTAGCAATCGCGTGCGGATGGCGATTAAAACCAATAGGACACTCAGGACAAGAAAACTCATCAGCGCAGCAGAGTTTCCTAGAGCTGCCCACACAGAGAGAACAAATGAGAGAAAAAAGAAGTAAATCAGCGCCAGTAGCCAGAGTGGCATACGGATCACTTCGCGGTATCGCATAGGCCATACGCTATCGGATAGTCTTTGCTTCATGAGCCGTATCGCATCGACTGTTCCACCTGAGGGTGCGATTATTCCGGAGCGACATCCAAAAGCTCCACCTGTTGGCTCAAAAATTCCTTCACATTTTGGTCACTGCTTTGGTTGCGGTGAACTTCATCCAACCGGACTACATCTTGTTGCATATGCCGGTGAAGGCGCAGACATCACTGCGCAGTTCACTGTCACTGAAAATCATCAGGGAGCACCTGGCTTAGCCCATGGCGGATTGCTTTCTTTAGCCTTTGATGAAGCTCTGGGAAAGTTAATGTGGTTACTACGTGCACCTGCTGTTACAGCTCGTCTTGAAACAGATTTCTTAAAGCCTGTTCCAATGGGTTCAACTCTTCACATCACAGCAAAAATTACTGGGCAAGTAAATCGCAAGGTTTATTCATCTGCCGAAGGTCGCTTAAACACACCAGATGGTCCGCTAGCCGTGCGCGCAGCAGCGCTATTTGTCATTGTTCCCATGGATCACTTCCTTAATAACGCACCTAAGGAGTACTTGGACCATATCTCTAAGAGTCCTGAAATCCTTGCTTTCGTTGATCCTGACTTTGAGATTAATCCGTAGATGAGTCAACTAAAAGTATTGATCAAGCGGTTGGATTCTTCAGTCCCTCTTCCAACATATGCAAAAGGCGGCGATGCTGGAGCTGATTTAGTGACAACCAAAGATTTCACTTTAGCTCCGGGGGAGCGCGCACTAATTCCAACGGGAATATCACTTGCTCTTCCTGATGGTTACGTGGCTCTAGTTCACCCGCGCTCAGGTTTAGCGATAAAGCATGGAGTTACGTTAGTGAACACTCCAGGCACAATTGATGCGGGTTATCGCGGGGAAATTGCTTGTATTTTGATTAACCATGATTCCAAGGAATCAATTTCATTTAAAAAGGGTGATCGCATCGCTCAATTGGTGATTCAACAAGTGGAAAAAGCGGAGTTTATTGAAGTAGAAGAACTACCTGGTTCTGGTCGAGGTAGCGGTGGGTTTGGATCAACGGGAGTGGCATGAGCGAGCACAATCAAGATAAAGAGACGGTTCTTAAGGCACTGGGTGGAAAGAAAGGCCTGATTGATTCTGGTCTGCCTGCAGTTGTATTCCTTGTTACTTTCAATGTTAGGAATGATTTGCGAGTAGCTATCTGGGCAGCTTTGACTCTTTCTATCTGCTTGGCAATTTTTCGTTTGGCCAAAAAGGAGACTATCCAGCACTCCATCTCAGGAATATTGGGAGTATTGATCTGTGCCTACTTTGCTAACCGCTCAGGCAATGCCTCTGATTTTTATATTCCTAAATTGCTAACGAATCTGGCGTATGGAACCGCTTATTTAGTTGCAAATTTAGTCGGATGGCCATTAATGGGAATCGTCTTAGGACCATTGCTAGGTGAAAACTTTGAATGGCGAAAGAATCCACAGCGCAAGAAGGTGTATATCAGGGCTAGCTGGATTTGGGTTGCAATGTTCTTCTCACGCATTGCCGTTCAATATCCGATTTATCGAAGTGGCAACGTGAACTTGCTTGGCACAGTTAACTTAGCGATGGGCTATCCGCTGTTTTTCGCAGCTGCTTATTGCAGTTGGTTAGTGATTAAAACCGCTCCGCCTGTAATTAAATCTAGCTAGTAATAAAGCAGGCTTTAATGCGGGCTTCAGCATCTGATGAAGCAACAAATAGAAGCTCATCTCCAGCTGCAAATACATCGTGAGCTTTAGCTGTGATCACACGGCCATCACGAACAATGGCAGCAAGGGCTGCATCCTCTGGAAGTTCAATCTCTTCGACAGTCTTTCCAATACATGATGAGCCATCTGGCAACGTTAACTCAACAAGATTTGCCTGACCCTTTTTAAATGAGAACAAGCGAACAACGTCGCCAACACTTACAGCCTCTTCAACAAGGGCAGCGATGATGCGAGGAGTTGATACAGCAACATCTACGCCCCATGAAGAGTCAAAGAGCCATTCATTCTTAGGGTGATTAATTCGAGCAACAACGCGTGGCACGCCATACTCGGTTTTACCAAGTAGAGATGTCACTAAATTCGCTTTGTCATCGCCTGTGGCCGCAACTAAGACTTGGCATGTATTGAGATGGGCGTTATCTAAAGAGGTAATTTCACAAGCATCTGCCATCAACCATTCGGCATCCGGAACACTTTCAAGTTTGAGAGCTTTAGGATCCTTATCGATGAGTAATACTTGGTGTCCGTTATCTAGAAGTTCGCGAGCAATGGCTCGACCAACATTTCCTGCCCCAGCGATTGCAACTCTCATTGGCGCTCTCCATCTGGTGAATTAGCAAGGATTGTTTCAGTCTGGGCAATATCTTCATCGCCCACCATTACGTGGATGAGATCGCCTTCTTGCAAAACCGTGTGTTGATCTGGAATGAGGCCAACTCCAAGACGTGTTATGAATGCAACACGCGCAGGTGTGAGCTCATCGATGAGAAGAATCTGGCGGCCATACCAATCACTGTGCGGATGCATCTCGCACAGTTGCACAGTTCCGCTGGCATCGCGCCACTCAGAACGTGAACCCTCTGGAAGCAATCTGCGCAAAATCTGATCAGTTGCCCAAAGAACCGTTGCAACAGTTGGAATGCCTAAGCGCTGATAAATTTCAGCACGGCCTGGATCATAAATACGAGCAACAACGTTTTGAACGCCATAAGTTTCGCGAGCAACACGTGCAGCCAAAATATTGGAGTTATCACCGTTACTAACGGCGGCAAATGCATCTGCATCTTGAATTCCAGCTTCGCGCAATACATCACGGTCAAAGCCAACTCCAGTGATGGTCTTTCCTTTGAAGTTTGGACCTAAACGGCGAAATGCCTCACGTGCTTGGTCAATAACAGCAACTGTGTGGCCAGCGGCCTCAAGATCTGTGGCCAATGAAGAGCCGACTCGACCGCATCCCATGATGACTACGTGCATATGTATTAACTTACACCCATAAGGTTAGTTCCGTGGCACCAACTATGAAAAGAACCCTTGTGGTCGGCGAAGTTATCGAGGTAACAATCGAGAAGGTTGCCCATGGCGGCCACTTTATTGCCCGCCACGAAGGCTGCGTAATTTTCGTGCGCCATGCGATTCCTGGCGAGAAATGCCGAATTGAAATCAATTCGGTTGGCAGCTCCTTTAACCGCGCAGATGTTGTTGAAGTTATAGAAGCATCTAAAGACCGTGTTGTTGCACCATGTGAATACTCCCATCGCCAAGGGTGTGGAGGTTGTGATTTCCAGCATGTGAGTATTGCGCGCCAACTAAGTTTGAAAGCAGATGTCATTACTGAACAATTTGCTCGTATTGCCAAGATGGATATCTCAGTTGAAGTTGAAAGCGTTGGGTCAGAGCTTGGTTGGAGATCTCGGATTAATGCCACAACCGATAGAAATGGAAAACTCGGTTTCATTGGCTCTAGAAGTCACACAGTAATCCCTGTGAAAAATTGTTTAGTAGCGGCAAAAGAGATTGGCTTTTCCGACTTAACCACTCGCACATGGAAAGGGGATATGCGCGTAGAGATTGCTGCATCAAATACTGGTGAGCGCTCTATCTCCCTTATGCCAACTCGCGGAGAAACTAAGTCACGGTTGAGTGAGGGTCCAGCCGTTCTACATGAAAAAGTATTAGAGAAGACATTAGAAGTTAGCAATAATTCTTTTTGGCAAGGCCATGTCACCGCCCCTGATCTATTGAGTGAAGTAGTCAAAGATTTTGCTGGCGCGAAGAACTCAGACCATGTTTTGGATTTATATGGCGGAGTTGGGCTTTTCGCTGCAGCTCTAATCGAGACAGTTGGTCCTGAGGGAAGAATCGATTTAATTGAAGGCAGCAAGAGTGCAACTTCTGATGCATCACGAAATTTTGCAGAGAATTCAAATGTGAAAGTAATTACTGGCGATGTAGCAACGCATCTACCAAGAATTAACTCTGCAGATGTCGTGGTCCTTGACCCACCTAGAGATGGCGCTGGAAAAATAGTGGTCAGCGAAATTTCTAGGCTTAAGCCCCGGAGAATTGTCTATGTGGCATGTGATCCAGCGGCATTAGCGCGTGATACTGGTTACTTTTTAGAGCGAGGTTATTCACTCGTAAAATTGCGGGCTTTTGATCTCTTTCCAATGACACATCACATCGAATGTGTTGCACTGTTTGAGCCGGCTAAGGTATCTTGACGCTCAAGTAAGCGAAGATTTATTAGGGGAGATGATGAGTAAGAACTCTTTCAACGCAAAGAAGAACCTAGAAGTTGCGGGTAAGAGTTATGAGATTTTCGATATCTCCAGCATCGAGGGAGCATCTAACCTTCCATTTTCACTCAAGGTCCTTCTAGAGAATTTGCTGCGCACAGAAGATGGCGCAAACATCACCGCCGATCACATCAAGGCATTAGCTAACTGGAACCCAGCATCAGAGCCAGATACTGAAATTCAATTCACGCCTGCTCGTGTGGTTATGCAGGACTTCACAGGAGTTCCTTGCATTGTCGATCTTGCAACAATGCGTGAGGCAATTGTTGATCTTGGTGGCGATCCTTCAAAGGTTAATCCCCTTGCCCCAGCTGAGTTGGTCATTGATCACTCAGTTATTGCAGATGTTTTTGGTACAAAAGATTCTTTTGAGAAAAATACTGATATTGAATATGAGCGCAATCAAGAGCGCTACCGCTTCCTACGTTGGGGACAAACTGCATTTGATGAGTTCAAAGTTGTGCCACCTGGAACAGGAATTGTTCACCAGGTAAATATTGAGTATTTAGCCCGCGTAGTTATGACGCGCACGGTTGGTGGAGTACTTCGTGCCTATCCAGACACCGTCGTTGGTACTGACTCGCACACAACCATGGTCAACGGTTTAGGAGTTCTAGGTTGGGGCGTTGGCGGAATTGAGGCAGAAGCAGCGCTTCTTGGTCAGCCGGTTTCGATGCTCATTCCTCGCGTTGTTGGATTCAAGTTAACGGGTCAGCTGCCTCTTGGAACTACTGCAACAGATATGGCGCTGACCATTACAGAGATTTTGCGCAAGCATGGCGTTGTTGGAAAGTTTGTTGAGTTCTACGGTCCAGGTGTTGTCTCTGTTCCCATGGCTAATCGCACAACAATTGGAAATATGAGCCCTGAATACGGTTCAACGTGCGCGATTTTCCCTATCGATGAAGAAGCTTTGCGTTACTTACGCCTGACAGGTCGAAGTGATGACCAAGTTGCATTGGTAGAGCAGTATGCAAAGAAGCAAGGGTTGTGGCATGACCCTTCAGTAGAGCCACGTTTTTCTGAGCATGTTGAACTTGATCTTTCAACTGTCGTTCCATCAATTGCTGGTCCTAAGCGTCCGCAAGATCGAATCTCATTAAGTGATTCAAAGCTAGCTTTTGAAAAGATTTTGCCAACTTACTTCACCGATAAGACATCTAGAGAAGAAGTAAAAGCTGGTTCTACTCGTGTGAAAAATGGCGATGTAGTAATTGCATCAATTACATCTTGTACAAACACTTCAAATCCTTCCGTCATGATTGGCGCAGCTCTTCTAGCTAAGAAGGCCGTTGAAAAGGGTTTGAAATCAAAGCCGTGGGTGAAGACAACTCTTGCTCCAGGCTCCAAAGTAGTAACTGATTACTATGACCGAGCAGATTTAACCCAATATATGCAGGCGTTGGGCTTCCACTTAGTTGGTTATGGATGCGTGACTTGTATTGGTAACTCAGGCCCACTCCCAATTGAAATTAGCAAGGCCGTCAATGATTCAGATTTGGCTGTGACAGCGGTTCTTTCAGGTAACCGAAACTTTGAAGGCCGCATTAGCCCTGACGTGAAGATGAACTACTTAGCTTCACCTCCATTAGTTGTGGCATATGCAATTGCAGGAACTATGGATCATGACTTTGAAAAGGATTCCCTTGGGCAAGATCAAAACGGCAAAGATGTCTTCTTGGCCGATATTTGGCCAACACCTGCTGAAATCCAATCAGTTATTGATTCTTCTATTTCTTCAGCTATGTTCACAAAAGATTATGCATCTGTCTTTGATGGCGATCATCGCTGGAAGTCATTGGCAACGCCAGTAGGTAAAGTATTTGAATGGGATGCCAAGTCAACCTATGTGAGAAAACCTCCCTACTTTGATGGAATGCCAAAAGAGCCAACTCCTGTTGTAGATATCTCTGGAGCACGTGTTCTAGCTGTGCTTGGTGATTCAGTAACAACTGACCACATCTCACCTGCGGGAAATATCAAAGCAGATTCACCTGCTGGCAAATATTTGGCAGAGCATGGAATTGATCGTAAAGATTTCAATTCATACGGCTCTCGCCGTGGAAATCACGAAGTGATGATTCGTGGAACTTTTGCAAACATTCGCCTAAAGAATTTGTTGCTAGATGGCGTTGAGGGTGGATTTACTCGTAACTTTGCAACAGATGGCTCACAATCAACAATCTATGAAGCATCAGTTGCTTATCAAAGTGCAGGAACGCCATTAGTTATTTTGGCAGGCAAAGAGTATGGCTCAGGTTCATCACGTGACTGGGCTGCAAAGGGAACTGCATTGCTTGGTGTGCGCGCAGTAATTGCTGAAAGTTTTGAACGCATTCACCGCTCCAATTTAATTGGAATGGGAGTGCTACCTCTTCAATTTAAAAACGGTGAAAGCGCTCAGTCACTTGGCCTCACCGGCGAAGAAGTATTTTCAATTAGCGGGATCACAGCACTCAATACCGGGGGAGTTCCCAAGGAGCTGACCGTCACTGCTGGGGGTAAAAGCTTTGTTGCCACCGTGCGCATAGATACTCCAGGAGAAGCCGATTACTACCGCCACGGTGGAATCATGCAATATGTTCTCCGCTCGCTCTTGAACGCATAAGCATCTAAACTTGACTCCATGTTGAGCCAGATTAACTCCCCAGCCGATTTGGCTGCTCTCTCTCACGAGGATCTCATTGAACTCAGTGCAGAGATCCGTGGGCTGCTCATCGAAAAAGTCTCAAAGACTGGTGGCCACTTAGGGCCAAACTTGGGTGTTGTTGAACTAACGGTTGCTATTCACAGAGTTTTTGAATCTCCTAAAGATGTCATTGTCTTTGATACTGGGCATCAATCCTATGTTCATAAAATATTAACTGGTCGTGGTGGTGCTTTTGATACTTTGCGCCAGCGAGGTGGAATTTCTGGATATCCCAATCGCAGAGAGAGCGAACACGATGTCATTGAAAATTCACATGCATCAACGGCACTCTCTTGGGGCGATGGAATTTCAAGAGGATTCTCGCTGCAAGGTGCCACGGATCGACATGTAGTAGTTGTAGTTGGAGATGGCGCTCTGACAGGCGGCATGTCATGGGAGGCATTAAATAACATTGCCCCTGAACAAAAGAGAAACCTAGTTATTGTCGTTAATGATAACGAGCGTTCTTATTCGCCAACAATTGGTGGAGTGGCTACTTATCTTTCAACTTTGCGTGTTACAAGCGGATATGAAAAGTTCCTTGATTGGGGCAAAGAGGTTCTCCATAAGACTCCAGTTGTTGGAATGCCGATTTATGAGACTTTGCATGGAATGAAAAAGGGAATTAAAGACATTGTTGCACCGCAAGGCATGTTTGAAGATTTGGGACTTAAATATCTAGGCCCAATCGATGGACATGACATTGCTGCGATGGAGCGAGCGTTGCATCAAGCTAAAGAGTATGGCGCGCCCATTCTGGTTCATGCAATTACTGAAAAGGGTAAAGGTCACAAGCCAGCTGTTGCAGATGAAGCTGAAAAGTTCCACGCAGTTGGAGTAATTGATCCTGAGTCAGGGGAGCCTCTAGCAAAGAGTGGAACTTCTTGGACCAAGGTATTTGCCCAAGAGTTAGTTGAAATTGGAAAAACACGTAAAGACATCGTGGCAATTACTGCTGCAATGCTTGGACCAACTGGCCTCGATCAATTCCAAGCTGCATATCCAGAGCGCACGATTGATGTGGGCATCGCTGAACAGCATGCGGTAACCAGCGCAGCAGGTTTAGCTTTCACAGGCCTACATCCAGTGGTGGCTGTGTATTCAACATTCCTTAACCGCGCCTTTGATCAATTGCTCTTAGATGTTGCCTTGCATAAGGCAGGAGTTACTTTTGTTCTAGATCGTTCAGGTGTCACTGGTGATGATGGACCTTCTCACCACGGTATTTGGGATTTGGCGTTAACTGGAATCGTTCCAACCATGCATGTTGCTGCCCCTAGAGACGGAGCACGTCTTAAGGAGTTATTGCGCGAAGCTGTTTCAATCAATGATGCACCTTCAATGGTTCGTTTTCCAAAGGGTGCGGTTCAAGAAGATATCCCTGCATTCGAGCGCCGTGATGGAATAGATGTTCTCTATCGCGGCGAAAGCGCGGATGTATTGATGATTAGCGTTGGAGCAATGGCTGCGATTGCAGTTGAAGCTGCATCATCTGCTTACCGCGAAGGTGTTGGAGTTACAGTCATTGATCCACGTTGGGTGAAACCATTGCCAGAATCATTAGTACGTATGGCAGAGCGCTATAAGAGTGTTGTTGTCCTTGAAGATGGAATTAGGCATGCTGGAATTGGAAGTTCAATCTCTGAAATGTTTAGAGATGCAGGAATTCTGATCCCGCTTCATTCCATCGGCGTGCCACTTGAGTTTATTGAACACTCAAAGCGTGGTGAAATCATGAACGATATTGGAATTACAGCTCAAAACATTTCACGCAGCATAGTTGAATGGAGCAGCACTCTTAAGGAAGAGATGCAACTCCCTTCGCATGAAAACGCTGACCGCAAGCAGCCTCGCTAATTCCTTCTCGGTCTAAGTAAGGCAAGATTCCACCCAAGTGCATCGGCCAGCCTGCGCCCATCAACATGCAGAGATCAATTTCAGCTGGGGTTGAAACAACGCCTTCATCGAGCATCATTCGAGCCTCAACAGCTAAAGCTGTCAATGCACGGCTGCGAACTTGCTCGGCAGTTGAAGGTGAATCGCCTTTGTGAATGAGAGCCAGAGCTGCAGGGTTTGCACCAAAGCTTCCATCATCATTCTTAACATAGAAGTTTCGAACACCTTGCTTAACCATTGCCGCCATAGTGGGTGAAATACGGTAGCGCTCACCAAGATTTGCATGCAAAGTCTCTGACACGTGTAGGGCTACGCCAGGACCAACTAGATCTAGAAGTTGGAACGGCGACATTGGGAAACCAATTGCGCGCATTGCATTATCGGCAACCTCTGGTGAAGTTCCCTCATCAACTGCATCGGTGATTTCTCCCATGAAGCGAGTGAGCAAGCGGTTAACAACAAAGCCAGGTGCATCTTTACAGATGATCATGGTCTTCTTGAGTTCCTTACCCACAGAGATTGCTGTTGCAGTAGTTGCATCATCAGTCTTACTTGTTCGTGCCACCTCTAATAGCGGCATAATCGCAACTGGATTAAAGAAGTGGAAGCCAACAACTCGCTCTGGATTTTTAAGTCCCTCACTCATACGTTCAACTGATAGAGATGAAGTATTTGTAGCTAGAACACACTCTGGTGAAACGATTGTCTCCAATTTCTTAAATAGCTCTTGCTTGAGTGATAACTCCTCAAAAATCGCTTCAATGATGAAATCACAGCCAGCAAAAGTATTTTGGTCAGATGAGCCTGAAATCAGTAAAGCTAAGCGAGCTGCAGACTCTGCGCTCATACGCTTCTTCTCAACTAACTTTGCTAATTCATTCTTAACCCAGGCAACACCCTTATCAGCGCGCTCTTGATCGATATCTGTCATCACGATTGGGCACTTCAGGTTACGAAGAAGTAGAAGTGCTAACTGCGAAGCCATAAGTCCCGCACCAACAACACCTACTTTGCCCACCTTGCGAGCTAGAGCTGGCTTTGGAGCACCTTCTACTTTTTTGCGCTTCTTTTGAATGACATTGAAGGCATAGAGAGAAGCACGTAGGGGATCACTCATAGTTAAATCAGCAAGGGCTAGATCTTCAGCATCAAAGCCTTGACCTAAAGTATTGCTCTTTGCTGCAGCAATAAGTTCAAGTGCTTTCATCGGTGATGCTATTTCAGCACCGCCATATTTCTTAAGAGCTGCAGCTTTTCCAGTTGCAAGAGCGCTTTCCCATGCAGGGTCTTGGCTGTAGTCCTTGCGCTCGATTTTAGTTGCACCATTTAGAACACTAGCTGCAAATGCGATTGAGCGCTCTAAGAAATCAGATGGTTCATAGACAACATCTACAACGCCAAGTTTGAGAGCATCTTTGGCTTTCATCATGGTGTTGTTATTAAGAGCGTTCAACATAATGACTTGCACAGCACGCTCAGGGCCAATCAACTTAGGCAAAATAGTTGCACCGCCCCAACCTGGGACTAATCCAAGGAATACTTCAGGCAATGCAGTAAATGCTGTGGAGGCAAGGGTGCGGTAATGACAGTGCAAACCAACTTCTAGGCCGCCACCGAGTGCTAGACCGTTAATGAAAGCAAAAGTTGGAATACTTGATTCACCTAAGCGTCGAAAGACATCGTGTCCCAATTTTCCTATGCCCAGTGATTGCTCACGAGCAGTGATAAAGGAGAGAGCAGATAGATCTGCACCGGCAGCAAAAATAAATGGCTTTCCTGTTATTGCAATCGCCGCTGGCTTACTAGCAATAGCTGCAGTTATCGCCGCGTCTAATGCAAGAAGTGACTGCGGTCCGAAAGTATTGGGGCGGTTGTGATCAAGAGTGTTATCGAGAGTAATAAGCGCCAAGACTCCTTTAGCGCCAAAGGCGCTTAAATTAACTTCTCTTACTAACGCTTGTGTGACAACCTCTTCAGGTGCACCTTCTGGAAGTTTGATATCTACGCTCATTTATTTCACCTGACCATTAAAGTGTGGGTTTTCCCAAATAACAGATCCGCCCATTCCAAGGCCGATGCACATAGTTGTTAAGCCATAGCGCACCTCTGGGTGGTCTTCAAAAGATCGTGCCAAGTTGAGCATGAGGCGAACACCAGAAGATGCAAGTGGGTGTCCAACAGCAATTGCTCCGCCAAATGGATTAACTCGGGCGTCATCATCTGCAATTCCAAAATGCTCAAGAAAAGCCAATACCTGCACGGCAAAAGCCTCATTGATTTCAAAGAGTCCAATATCTTCAATGCTAAGGCCGGCTTGCTTGAGCGCTTTAATCGTTGAAGGAACTGGACCAAAGCCCATTACTTCAGGTTCCACGCCTGCAAAAGCATAAGCAACTAGGCGAGCCTTAATAGTCAGGCCTAGCTCTTTTGCCTTATCTTCACTAGCAAGAAGAGCTGCAGTTGCGCCATCGTTAAGGCCAGAAGAGTTTCCTGCAGTTACTCGACCAGCTGGTCTAAATGGAGTTTTTAATCCAGCCAGACCTTCCATGGTTGTTGTTGGACGAGGTGCTTCATCAACTGTTGCAATTGTCCAACCCAACTCAGCACTTCGCGCTGCCATAGGAATGAGATCTCGTTGAATGAGTCCTGCTTCATATGCTTTAGCGGTTTTAAGTTGTGAGTTAAGTGCGTATTTATCTGCGCGCTCTTTTGTAATTGTTGGGAAGCGATCATGGAGTCGCTCAGCGGTGGAGCCCATTGCAAGTGCATCTTGTTCCACAATCTTTTCAGCGAGATAGCGGGGGTTAGGATCCATGAGTTCGCCCATCGGATGATTTCCCATATGTTCAACGCCACCTGCGATTGCAATGTCATTTGAACCAAAAGAAATAGCGCCAGCAATTGTTGTCACTGCAGTGAGCGCACCGGCGCACCAGCGATCAATTGAATAGCCCGGAACGGTATTTGGTAGACCTGCTAGAAGTGTTGCGCTGCGGCCAATGTTCATACCCTGATCACCAGTCTGTGTTGCAGCAGCGATAGCAACATCATCGATTGCACTCTGTTCAACTTTTGGATTTCTATCTAAGAGCCCGCGAATTGCGCGAACCATCAAATCATCGGCGCGTGTACCGGCATACATCCCTCCCGCTTTTCCAAAGGGAGTGCGAACGGCATCAACTAAGACAACTGTGCGAGACATGGTGATCCTTTACTAGGGATGGATATAGCGGTTATGTTACCCGCCAGTAAAGGTTTGTGACAGCCGCTTAGGCTGGTGTTAGCGCACGCGTGCGAGGCTTTGCCAGATAGGCGCTAAGGACAGTGGTGATATAAATCGCCCAGATGCCCAGTTGTAGCCATGAAGTTGTGTTATCAAAGCCCACAAGGCCACCCAGTGTTGCTCCAAGCAATGAGTCCTTAGGAATCAGGCTTGAAACATCCCAGGCGTATGACTCTCCACCAGGAAGCCAACCTAGCTCTTGGAATTCATGGACTCCATATGAGAGAACTCCTGCTGCAATAACCACTAAAGCAACTCCAGTGAAGCGGAAGAACTTGCTCAAGTCGAGTCTGATGGCAGATTTGAAAATTAAATAGCCAAGAGAAATTGCAACTGCAAAGCCAAGAATTAATCCCAATGCTGCGCTGGTTGTATTTCCAACTGTATTAAAGCTTGTATAAACAAAGAGCGCAGTTTCTAAACCTTCGCGAATTACAGCGAAAAACGCTGCTCCAGCAAGGGCTAAAGGCCCTGTGCGCAAAGCTGTATCAACTTTTCCATGAAGATCTGCTTTCAAAGTACGAGCAACTCTCTTCATCCAAAAAACCATCCAAGTAACAAGTGCAACAGCTAGAAATGAAGTGGTTCCAACAAAGATTTCCTCAGCGCGCTCAGTGAGTTCCTCAGAGGTTCTAGAGAGAATGAAGCCAATTCCAATACTTCCAACTATTGCAGCTCTAACACCGCTCCATAGTGGAAGTAATAACTGCCGGCGGTCGCTTTTTAGAATATAGGCGACCAGGATGCCAACAATCAGGCCTCTTCAGCTGTGGTTTCCGCCACAGGTTCAGGCGTGGGAAGCGCCTCTTTTTCCAGCAAGGAGGCCGTAATGGCCTCTGCCACCAGATCCACCTGCCAGTTTCTAGCTCCCAGGGAAAGTAAATGTTCTCTAACGATCTGCGGGGATGCTTGGGAGGTTGAAGGGGCTGGGGGAGCCCAACAAATGCGACGAACTATTTCAGGGGTAATGAGATTTTCTACCGGAATGTTATTTTCCCCGGCAATGATTTCAATACGTGCGCGGGCATGTGAAAGCGGTGCATATTTTTCTGGAAACTTATCTCGCCATAACTTGATGGGTGGCAATGTGTCTGCGCTAGTGCGAAGTGCTGGCCACTCTGATTCTTCGAGAGCAACAGCGCGTGCAACGGCATCTAACCAAGCTTTTAAATTTTCTAACCATCGAGCTCTAAGTCCGATTGGGCGCAATACCTTTTCAAACTCTTTCTTGGTTGCAACAGGATTAAGTGCGATCTCAACAATTGCAGAATCATTGAGCAGTTTTCCTCCGGCGATATCTTGCGCCTTTGCTATCTCATCACGCGTAATCCAGAGTTCGCGAATAATTGCTAATTGATCACGACGCTTAATTTTGTGCATTCCAGAAGTTCGGCGCCACGGATCTACGCGGGGCGGGGCGGGAGGAGCCAAGAGAATTGAAGCAAACTCTTCTTTGGCCCAGGAATCTTTTTTAGCTTCGATAAGTATGGCCTCAACTTTATCGCGCAGCTCCACTAGTAGTTCAACATCTAAAGCGGCATAAGTAAGCCAGTCTTGGGGCAGTGGGCGCACAGACCAATCTGCTGCACTGTGTTCTTTAGCAAGTGAAACACCCATCAACGATTCCAAAAGCGGACCAAGTCCCACTCGGGCCAGACCTGCAATTCGCCCACCTAATTCAGTATCAAAGAGGCGTTGTGGATTAATTCCCAATTCTCTTAGGCACGGTAAATCCTGCGTGCTGGCATGCAAAATAACTTCATCGGTATTGAGCAACTCGTTTAGTTCTAGCATCAGTGGATGGCCTGGCCCAAAAGGGATTGGATCAATAAGGTGTAATCCACCATTGGTGCGCTTAATTTGGATCAAGTAAGCACGCGCGCTGTATCGAAAGCCTGAAGCACGTTCAGCATCAACAGCAAAGGGACCACTACCTTTTGCGAGCTGCTCTAACGCGGCTTTGAAGGCAGCATCACTATCGATGACAGCAGGTGTGCCACCAGCGGGAGTAAGCAAGGGTGTTGCAGTTATCTCTTCCGACATAAGATGGCTTAACGACGTCTTGCAGATGAAATAGTTGCTACGCCATCAGGAATCGGTTCAAGTCCTGCAACAGCTGAAATTAAGCGACACCAGCCAGCGATGTGTTTCATTACTTCAATGGGATCAGTAATCGCAGGTGTCCAAGAAGCGCGAATTTCAATCTCTGATTCATCATTTCTAGGAGAGAGTTTTCCGAAAGATGCACTGGAGACACGTGTAACAGTTCCACTGGGCGCTGCTAAAGAGCACTCTTCACTCTCTAACGCTTCAAGAAACCAACTCCAACCAACTTCTGGCAAAAGCGGATCCTGTTGCATGACAGGGTCAACATCTGCGCGAACGAAAGTAACGCAGCGAAATTCGCCTTCCCATGTGTCTTGTCCGCCAGGTTCGTGCAATAAGACAAAGCGACCAGAAGCTATCTCATCTTCATCATCGCCCAGTAATCCATTACTCACATCGGCAGAGAAGGCGAAGGAATATGTTGCTAATTTTTGTGGGGCTGGAACCTCTTCTAAAACGATTTCAGCGCGTGGTGTAAAAGTACGTAAGGAGTTGACTAATTCTTCAAATCCTCTGGCATCCACTGATTAAGAATAAACAGTAAGAACTCCTTTTCATGGGAGGCGGGGCGGTATCCTTGCTCATATGGCCTCACTCCTTGCAATTCTCTCCAGCATTTTATGGGGGACTTCAGATTTCGAAGGTGGGCGCCTGAGTAAAAAGCATGCACCGTTGGCTGTGCTTGGTTTCTCACAAGTTCTTGGTTTAGTTTTCGGAATTTTTTTGATGCTTGTTTCTGGAGCTTGGGATGCACAGGCGCTGGGATCTAATGGATATTTAATCCCTGGAATTTTTGCAGGTTTGTCTGGTTACTTCGGTTTGTTCTGTCTTTATGCAGGTTTATCAACTGGACGTATGGGTGTTGTCTCACCCATTAGTTCCATGGGTGCAGTTATTCCGCTGACGTATGCATTGGTAAATGGTGACAAGCTCTCGACAATTGTTTCCATTGGAGTTGTCCTAGCGCTAGTGGGAGTTTTTTGTGCCAGTGGGCCAGAGCTCTCACAAGGTCTTCCCATTAAACCTTTGCTGCTTGCACTAGGCGCAGCGATTGGCTTTGGCATAGCATTAACATTAATATCAATCGGTTCTCAATCAAGTGCGCTTATGACAATGGTTTCAATGCGCGGGGCCACCTTCTTTGTCACTGTTGCCTTAGCACTCAAATTCCGCACGATGGGCGGTTTTTCTAAAAAGGAATATCCATCGTTGATTTTCATGGGTGTTGCAGATTTCTTAGCAAACGTCTTGCTCGGAGTGGCTTGCACCAAAGGCTTAGTTTCAATTGCAATGGTCTTAGGTTCACTCTTTCCTATTGCAACTGCGCTATTGGCGTTTAAGTTCTTGCATGAGCGTTTACAAAGGGTTCAGTATGTGGGGATTGCTTTAGCAGTTGCAGGAGTTGCTCTTATTTCTGCCTTCTAATTGTGGGCAACATAGAAATCAGTTCCATCAACATGAGTGTGTGAATGGTGGGCAAATCTATTGAGTAGTGCCTGCCAATCAATGGGATCGTCTCCGCCGGTCACGGGTGTAACACTGAGCTCTAGTTGATCAATGAGACCTTGATCAATGAGTTCAAAAATAATTGATGTCCCTGCTTCAACGAGAACTCTTTCTCCAAATCGTGATTTAGCCTTTGCTAACGCCTCTGCTGCAGGCATATTCCAAAGATGCGATAAATCATTTCCTACTACTGGATTAATAGTTGATCGAGAAACAATTACTAATGGAACTGGACTTTGTTTATAAGGCTCGTGGCGAGCGGTGTTGCCACCAATTAAAATGCAATCGACTTTACGACGCCGTGCAAGAAAGGCTTTACGATCTGCATCTGAGGAAACTCCGTTAGAGCTCTTATCTTTTGATGTCGAACCATCTCGCCCGACCACCAGCGATGCAACTGTGCTCATTTGTCCTACTATTGCAGATTCTGTGAGAATTCTCAGGCGTAAATCACGCTCATAAGTTGAGATGTCGCATTAAACCTCGTTAGCCTTTCACTATGTATTGGCGCATTCTTCCTTCGGCCGTAGTGGCTCTTGCCCTGACGGTTGGGTTAGCTGCCCCTGCCCATGGAGCACCTTCATTGGCCGAGATTCAGGCAAAGGTGCGATATCTAGAAGAAGAAGCAACCACGGCAGCTGAAGGTGCTCAGGAAGCGAAAGTGAAGTTAATTGCCCTGACTCGCACACTCAACGGCATCAAAGCTAAAGCTGCCGTCCAGGGGGAAACTCTTTCAGCACTCCAAAAATCTTTAGGAACAATTGCAATCGAACAATACAAGGCCGGGGGACTCGGTCAATCACTTGAACTTCTCTTTTCTTCAGATCCCACTCTGTATTTGTCCTCAGCAGGCGCACTAGATGCAATCAGTCGACGTAAATCTGCCCAACTTCGAAAATATGAAGCGGCTCAGCAACGCTTAAGTGCAACTACTCTGACCGTTAACGACAAGTTGGCGCTAGTGGTTGCAGCTGAAAAGAAATTTAAAGCCCAATCAGCAAAAGCTCAAGAGAAACTAGCAGAGGCTGAGGCTCTACTTTCAAAGTTAACTAAAGCCGAGCGAGAGCGATTAGCAAAGTTGGCTGCACAAGAAGAAGATGCTGACCAAGCAAATTCTCAGGCAGCAGCACGTGCTCTTTCTGGGATTTCCGGACGCGCAGGAATTGCAATTAAATATGCACTTAAGCAAATTGGCGACCGCTATGTATTTGGATCGGCTGGTTTAGTCACCTGGGATTGTTCTGGTCTAACGATGCGTGCCTATCAAGCCGCAGGAGTTTCACTTCCACATTCATCTGCTGCTCAATCACGTTTGGGAAAGCAAGTATCTGTTAAAGCTCTCAAGCCAGGTGACTTACTGTTTTATGGTCGCCCAGTTTCACACGTTGGAATGTATATCGGTGGTGGAAAGATGGTGCATGCACCACGATCAGGTTCACGTGTGAAAATCACTACGAGTGGTTCTCTTGGAAGAAAGCCTTTAGTTGGAGCACGCCGTTTCTAATAAAACTCTATTTGTAACTAATGATTTTGGCCCACGGGCTGGAGGCATAGAAACCTTCATCATTGGTTTGATTGAACGATTACCAAAGCACAGCATCATTGTTTACACCTCAGCACAAGAAGAAACAGCGCACTATGACGCTCAATGGCTGAGCGATTTTGGTGTTGAAGTCATAAGAGATAAAGCAAAAATACTATTGCCGACTCCACGGGTTAGTCGCGCGGTCGCCAGAATTGTTAGCCAGCGAGGAATTAGAACCGTGGCATTTGGCGCAGCTGCGCCTTTGGGTTGGATGTCTTCAGCATTGCGCAAAGCCGGAGCATTACGCATCGTTGCACTTACTCATGGACATGAAGTCTGGTGGGCCAAGGTTTTTCCATTCAATTTGATTTTGCGACGCATCGGATCTACCACTGATTCACTAACGTATCTTGGCGATTTCACCCGAAAGGCAATTTCAAAAGCTCTAACAGCCAAGAGTGCATCAGCTATGCAGAAAATAGCTCCAGGTATTGATGTTGACCATTTCACGGCAGTTGATGCAACTTCCCTACGTCAATCTCTGGGACTGAGTGAGAAGAAAGTAATTGTTAGCGTGGGCCGACTTGTGCACCGCAAAGGTCAGGATTTTCTCATCGAATCTATGCCACAGATTCTTACTCAAGTTCCAGATGCCCACCTTTTGCTTGTCGGTCAAGGTCCCTATCGCGCTCACTTAGAAAAGCTAGTCACTAAACATTCACTACAAGAAAATGTCACCTTTATTGGCCGTATCCAATACAACGATTTACCGGGCTATCTCTGCGTGGGCGATATCTTTGCAATGCCATCGAGATCGCGTTTTGGTGGCCTAGAGGTTGAAGGTTTAGGAATTGTTTACCTTGAAGCAAGTGCTTGTGGTCTCCCTGTTATAGCAGGTGAATCTGGGGGAGCACCTGATGCGGTTATAGAAGGTGTAACAGGTTTTGTCGTTGATGGAACTAGCACAGAACAAATAGCGAATAGAGCGATTCAACTTTTGCGTGATGAAAAACTGCGCCGGGGTATGGGTAGCGCAGGCCGAGCATGGATTGAAAAAGAATGGCGCTGGCAGATTTGGGCTAGCAAGTTTTCTGAACTACTTGCTAGATAATCCCTGCTTATGCATGGCATGAATTGCCGCGGTTCTGTTAGTAACTTCCAGCTTCCTATAGATTGATGCCAAATGAGTTTTAACAGTGGCAGGACTAATAAATAGACTTTTAGAAATTTGCGCAGTTGTTTGACCGCGCTCTAACTGAGCCAGAAGATCAAATTCACGGGCCGTAAGAACGCTGTGAGTGTTCTTAAATACTTTCTCTAAACCCTTGGCACTAAAGCTAAGCGGAGCGACAAGGCTATGTTTAATCGCGGCCACTAGAGAAGGAATAGATTCAGATTTGCAGACGAAGGCACTTGCACCAGCTTTCATGGCAGCACGAATGTAATTCTCATGATCATTGAGTGTTAAGACAACAACTCCAATCTCTTGGGAGATGCTTCTGATCCAGCTCACTAATTCAAAGCCACTGCCATCTGGAAGGTTGATATCAACAGTCACGACATCTGGTTGTGATGCGGCAATCCCAGCACGGGCTTGGGCGATAGATGAAGCTTC
>Ga0208362_1000200_pt1 | contig 20548 bp, 21 predicted proteins | sample LakMenEpi13Oct10_FD_150693 | JGI IMG/M metagenome (GOLD analysis project Ga0208362, IMG submission 150693) | Freshwater microbial communities from Lake Mendota, WI - 13OCT2010 deep hole epilimnion (SPAdes) | ecosystem: Environmental > Aquatic > Freshwater > Lake > Epilimnion/Euphotic zone ... | reverse complement strand
ACAAGGTTGGCAGATTAGAGGAGATGGTCATTTTAGTTTAGGTGGGCCAAATGGAATTACTTACGATAATGAAAGTATATCAATCGGATCAGATGTTTCCGTAACAGCGACTTTATCCGCAGATAGCATTACAGTGGGAACTGCCCCTAACCAATTAAAGATTAATGACGCCATAAACGGTGGTGCCGGTGGCATGACTATCGGTGATCCAACTTATAATCACTGGTATTCTAACGGACAGTTTAGAACTGGTGATGCAACTAACTATGTTTTATGGAATGGCACATCATTAACAATAAGAGGCACCCTGCAGTTTGCAGATGGAACAACTCCTGGAACATTTGATAATGGTGATGCAATTACTGGTGGATCAATTGCAGGACTAACTATAAGTTCTACAAAAATGTATATTGGAACAGGAACTTTTAATAATGCGAACACAGCATTTTATGTTGACAACGCTGGTCAATTTTCATTAAAAGATCAATTGAGTTGGAATGGAAATACTCTAACTATTGGCGGCAATGCAGCAACAAGTTTAATTACTGGCGGACAAGTAAACTCTAACGTAACTGCAATTAGTGGTGGAGTCATTACTACTGGAACAATCAATCTAGGTGTTGTAAATGTTCAGACTGGATCGAGTGGAGCAAGACTGCAAATAAATTCAACAGGAATAAAAGCATATAATTCTTCAGGTACCAATACTGTTTCAATAGGATCAGATGGCATAGCATCTTTTACCGGAACAATAACTGCAGCATCGGGATCAATAGGTGGATGGAGTATAGGAATTGTAGATCAGAATGGGAGTGGTGCATTAAGTGGAGCTTTATACAATGGTTCTGGATCTTCTTTGAGCGCAATTGCACCTGGTGGTTGGGCATGGTTTTCTTCAAGGATTATAACCCCACTTATAGGTGGTTATGGTTCAGGAACTTCAAGTTCAGGTGGAGGATTGCAATCTATGTTTATAAGAAATATCCAGTATGGTGGCGGTAGACCAAACGGTGGTGCCATTGGTGACATATATCTATCGTAGGATTTATTATGACTATACAAATTAAAACAGGCGCTGGAGCTAATGATTGGTCAACTGTAACTAATCCACAAATTAAAACAGGTGCAGGAGCAAATGATTGGGTTAATGTTAATAAAGGCGAAATTAAAACAGGTGCAGGAGCAAATGATTGGACTACATTTTATCAAAGATTTAGTGGAGCAACTAATCCAACTATAACTTCATCCTCTAAAACATTTACCTCAGTAACAGTAAGAGTTCAAACTTCAAATCCAGAAAGAAAAAGAGTAATTGTTTACAGGGGTACTGATTTAGGAACAGTGCAAGCTTTTCCCCTCGCAGAAAATTCACCGACTAGTAGTAGCATCGATCAAACATTTACTTTTTCAGGACTAACAGATAATACATCTTACACTTTCTATTGTTATACAAATTTTTACGCAGAAGATGGAACATTTATAGAAAGCAGTGAAACTGTTAGTGTAACTGTAACAACATCAGCTTATACAATTACAACTCCAACTACTCCCACAAATACTAGTAGAGGCCAAAATGCACTTAACTTTGAAGCAACATCAAATGCAAATTATAGCACTAATGCAAGCACTACTTACATTGAATTTGAATTAGAGGCATTAGACATATTTAGTACTTGGTATTATGTCGCAAGTGAAAATAGTACTAATTTAACAGCAAATGATAGCGATCAAGCTAAGCAGGTAACATTTGCAAATCTTACATCGGGCACAACATATCGATGTAGGGCAAGAACAGTATATTCTACAATTAGTAAAAATTCAGGTTGGAGTGCGTACTCCACAAATATAACAACTTTAAAAACAGTGGTAAAAAGTACTGGTTTTGTTTCCTCTAATAATACTGATCATCTTTCATCTGGTGTAATAATAGCTAGTTCTGAATTCACACCAGATTGGCCAAAATCAAACGCATCAAATAACAACTTTGATGATCAATGGTTATCCTATCCTTGGGCATCAATAACTAATGACTCAGAAGCAAGAACAGTAGTAAACGCAGCACGAGGGCTTGGTGTATTGGTGGTAACTCCAACTACAGCCTTTACTGGTGGAGTAGCAGATGAAGCACAGCTAAGTGGAGTTACGAATGTAAGATATACTTCAGTAAGAGTTTGGACTAGAAATACAGGTTTCGGAAGAGCTGTAACTTTGTACTTTCTATCAGATGTTCCATTTTCAGCTGGTACCACAGTTACATTAAGCGGTTTTACTGGTTTAAATATAGATGGATCTAGGACTATAGGTGGAGTTGACACATACTCTCCAGAACCAGGTGTTATTTTTTATAGAAAAACATTTTTTTTAAGTACCGCAGTTCTAACAGGAAACGAAGCTAATCCAACTCATTTCCTTAATGCATACGCGCAGATTGGTTCATTTAGTACAAATAAAACAAAACAAGCACCTTTTTCTGTTACAACAAACTCTAATGGAAATATTACAAATATTGCGTTCTCAGATTCTGGAACTGCATTTCCAAATGCAAGACTAGTTAATGGTACATTAACTAGATATTATAAAACTTATACCCCAAAAGGCGCTGGATCAGAAACTTTAAATGTTTTATTTCAGCCAAAAAGTACCTACACAAATTCAAGAATGATTAGTGGATCAAATCATTTAAGAATTAAAAATGGAGGTCAGGCTAGAACAATTACTGCATCAATAAATGGAACAAGTTTGGGTTCACTAGCATTCACCGCTGACGAGACAAAAGATTTTTCAATACCAAGTCAAATTACCCCCTTATACGACGCTTACCTAGGGCAAAGTTATTTTAATGTGGCCTTATCAGTTCCAAGAATTGCAACAGCTTATGGTTATTATGCAACGATATATGAAGTTCAAATTTCTTATAGTCACAATGTTTTAGAGTAAAATATGAGATATATAAAAATATTATCAAAACCATTATATGATTATGTTCTTGAAAATTGGGAACAACTGTTATTAGAAGTTATGGATATATCTCCATTTTTTTCCGAAACAGATAAACAGACAAACTATATATATTTTTTTGCGTATATTAATCAAAATACTCCATTAAATCTTTTAAGTGAAAATTATAAAAAAGCAACACAAATACAAGAACTATCTTACAAAGAAGTTAAAGAAGCTATCGAAAGTACGTCTTGGATATATCGCTGTAGGAAGAATGTAAATGGAAAGATAAATATTTACCAAAAGAAAAATGTAAAGAATAATATATACACCGATCCAAGGAATAAACCATATGATTCATGGATATGGAATTCTATCGAAAATAAGTGGCAAGCACCAATACCTCATCCAATTCAACCAGAAACTAAATTTGTTTGGGATAAAATATCTAAAAAATGGATAAAAAATAAAAAATATTATTTATATTCCTGGAATGAGCAAAAAAAAATATGGCAATTTGTTGATGATAAAGTAAATCAGATGCTATAATGTATAAATAGAAAAGAGTAAAAATATGAATGATTTAGATGTAAATATTTTAGTTCAAACCTTTAATGAAAGATTAGCTTCACTTATAACAGAAGTTGTTATAAAAGAAGCTACAATTAAACAATTAAAAGGTGAAATGGAAAAAATGATGGAAGTCGTTAGAGCTACAAAACAAAATAAAAAGCAAGAAGATAAAAAACAATTAGATAATTTTGAATGAGGTAAATAAAATGTCAGAAGAAACAATAGAAGAAACTAAAGCAACTGTTCCAGTAGAAGCTAAAGAATTTGTAATTGAAATTAAAATTTCAGACGCTAATCTTCAATATAGAAGTGATTTTAATGAAGCAGAAACAGTATTTTGGCTGGAGTCAGTAAAAGACTTAGTTATTAAGAACGCCTTTGAAAAGGGCAACTTACAGCAAAACAACTAGTTATAAAAACTGGCTAAATTAAGTACTATTTTGTTAGACTTTTTAATTTGGAGAAAAAATGGCCGTATTAGACTTTTTGCCGTTCAGGCAAATAAATCAATCCTCTAACAATGTTGTAGCTAAGGCTCTTGATTCTGAGGAGATTAAATCCATAAGCAAGGTAATGAAAGTTGCTGCGTTAGCACTTGGTTTTCAGGGTACTACATATTATTACAATACAAGAGCAACTTTTGAACCTGCACCTTATGACTTTGATCGTATTATGCAGGCATCCGATACCGACTCCTATGTTAAACAAGCTTTATTTAAATACAAGGAACTCTTTTGGAAAGAGGGCTGGAAAATTGCTGGAGAGAATCCAGAGGCTGTAGCATATCTCTATGAAAGAATAGATTTTATGGAAATGGCAATGAAAAGGCCATTTTTAGATTTCTTAACTGAAATATCAGACCAGCTATTTAAATACGCAAATGCCTTCATAGTTAAGGCTAGGGGTGATATTTCTGACTATTTTCCACGAACATTAAACTCAATGAATGGTGGTCAGCCTGTTGTTGGATATTATTTAATTCCAACTGAACAAGTTAGAATTTTAAGAGACAAGTTTAATAGGCCAAAGTCTTATCAGCAAGCAACAGATCCGCTAACCTATTCACCAACTGAAAGAGATCCAGTTTGGACAGCTGACAGAGTAGTGCACATGCACATTGATAGAAAAACTGGTCGAGCTTTTGGTACACCATTTTTAAGCTCAGTACTTGATGATATTATAGCTTTACGACAAATGGAAGAAGATATTCAAAATCTTGTTCATAGAGAATTGTTTCCATTGTACAAATATAAAATTGGCACACCCGAACAACCAGCTGAACCAGATGAAATTGATAAAGCTGCTAGCGAGATAGAGAATATGCGAGCAGAAGGTGGTCTAATAATTCCGCATAGACATGATATTGACGTTGTTAATTCTGGTAATGCGGGACTAGATGCATCAAAGTACTTAGAGCACTTTAAAGAAAGAGTTGCAGTTGGTTTGGGTGTAGCTCCACATCATTTAGGAATGATGATGAACGGCGGTAATAGATCTGTTACAGATCGTTTAGATACAGCTTTATACGATAAGATAAAGCAATATCAAAAACTATTTGCTGAGATGGTAAGAGTTAATATATTCAATGAATTATTACTTGAGGGTGGTTTTGACCCAATAACTAATCCAATGGAAGATGGAATATCTGATAGATGTTATTTTAAATTTAACGAGATAGACGTCGATACTCAAGTTAAAAAAGAAACTCATATAATTCAAAAATATGTAAATAATATAATTGGACTTACTGAGGCTAGAATTGAATTGGGTATAGATCCAGAATATGAAATTGACGACTTCTTTGCTAGCATACAGGCTGATGTCCAAATGGATATAGCAAAAAATCAAGCAGATATAGTAGCTAAATCTCAAATGAAAGATGTTGTAAAAGATGGTGATAAGCAAGCACCTGCCGCACAAGGACAAAGAAATCTAAAAAGTAATAGACGTGGGGTTGGTAATGCAACACGTCCAGCAAATCAGCAGGGGAGAAATAATTCTCCAAATATTAGAAGATCAGATCTAGAATCTCTATCTGTAATTGAAAATCTTTTAGAAAAGGACTATAATATAGTCTACATTGATGAAAAGAAGGAAAGCGATAAATAATGTCTTTTGATATTGAAATTACCACTGAGGCCCTAAAGTCTTATGCTAGAACAGATGATGCAGTAGAAGCATTTAATATGACCGTAGCAAATGGTCAGACAAGACTATCTTTACAAGTTTTAGTTGACATTGTCAATACTTTAGTTGAAAAAATAGAAGAGTTAGAATGTAGAATAGAAGAACTTTCTCCAGTTAAAGTTGAACCCACTTTGACAGTTTCTAAAGAACAAGTTGATATAGATTTGGAGACTAAGCAGGAAATAAAAGTAACCAAAGAAAAGACTGAAGATAAAGTAAAGGTATGAAATTAATTATTGGTTGTCCAATCTATAAAAGAGATTGGATATTGAATCACTGGATTAAATGTGTTAAGAGTCAATCAGTTTCGACTGAAGAGATTGGCTTTATCTTTGAAACTTCATCAAGTGATGATAAAACACTAAGTATTTTAGATACTTGGAGAAAATATGATAAAAGTATAGCTCATTTTGAGATAGTTATTAGAGATGATACTCCTCATTTTGAACATCAAAATAATGGACGACAGTGGACAATTTCAAAATATGAAAATATGTCAAAACTTAGAAATCATATTTTGGATAGAGTTACAGAAATAGAACCAGAATATTATTTCAGTTTAGACTCTGATATTTTAATAGAAAATCCCAACACATTAGAATTATTAATAGCGCACATAAAACAAGGCGCCGATGCTGTTAGTCCATTAATGTTTATGACACCAATGGGCAAACAGTTTCCAAGCGTTATGACTTGGAGAGACGATGTGCCAGGAAAAGCTTATAGAAAAGAACATTACCCACTCGGTACGTACTTTCAATCTGATATTATTATGGCAGCAAAAATGATGAGTAAAAATGTTTATAAAAATGTGAGATATAATATTCATGAACAGGGCGAAGATGTTGGTTGGTCATTAAATTGTAAGCAGAAAAATTATAATTTATTTTCCGCCTCATACCTGTATGCCCCTCATATAATGTCGCCAATTATGTATTCAGATTTTTTAAAAAATGGAGACAATAGATTAAAGGAGTATGAATTAGTATAAAACTATTTAAGGTTTGATAAATTCATATAAATTTGTTCAATGTCATAAAAATAAACTTACTATTAAAAGAGAATTACTTTATAAAGGAAAACAAAATGTCTTTTGATTTTGTAGAAAACTTTACAATCCAAATGCCCGATTTCAGTAAAATGGACTTAAATTTTTCTGAATCCTTTAATTCCAAACATGGTCTGATCATTGAAGTGGCAGCAATACATGAGGGATTAACTTCTAATTACAACAACTATTCAGCTGAAGAGTTAGAGAAGGCGCTGCAGTCTTGGGTTGAGCCATATCCAAAGCCAATTATATTAAATCATGATATGAACACTGAGCCAATGGGTCGTGTTATCGCTGCAAAGATGGATAAGGAAAATGATGGATCGATGTATGTACGTTTGCAAATCGCAATAACAGATCCAGTCGCTGCACAAAAAGTTTTAGATAAAAGATATCTAACAGGATCTGTTGGTGGTAGAGCTGGCAAAGCGGTCTGTTCAATAACAGGAAATGATCTAGCTCGCGAAGATGCATCCGGAAGACCACAGCCTGCAAAGTTTAAACGGGGTCAAGTTTACAAAGGCAAATTAGCATATATCGATATGCAAGACATCTCCTTTAAAGAATATTCTTTCGTAAACCAACCAGCAGATCAAAAATCTGGAGTTCGTACGACTAAGGTTGGTTCTGGTTCTGCTGAAGTAAGTAATTCTGATAATTGGGTCGCTAAAAGTTCTGCGTTTGTTTTAAGTATGGATAATGAAGATATATTTTCAATTACTGAAAATAAATCAATTCTGAAAGAAATGAAAAAGAAAGAATCCAAACCTATTTACCTACACTTAAAGGGCGCTTTCTTGACGGCTTTAGCTCTACATGAAAGTGAAAATGATAATAATAATACAAAATCATTACTATGTAATGAAGATTCAAAAATAATAGATTCTGAGGAGACCCATAGCATGGATGAAGTTACTAAGGATGAAGATATCCTAGCTGTAGCTGCTGGCTTGAGCGAGGATTTGTCAAATATAGCAGCCGCTACAAATAAAGAAGATTCTGAAGAAGCCACTTCACAAGAAACCGTTGACACTCCTTCTGAAGGAGATAGTCAAGAGGTTATCGTTTCTGAAGAAGAAACTGTCAGTGAAGATAAGGCTGAAGAGAACTCATCTGACGATTCAGAAGAGGCGGAAGTACATAACGTAGATTCCGAAAATGCTGAAAAGCCAGAAGAGGCATCATCCGAAAGCGATGATGAAGTTCAAGAAGAAGTGAATCAGTCCAATGATCTCAGTGCGGAAAACGCTGGCATTGAGCATGTTACTGAAGAACTACAAGGTAAGGTAAAACTTCTTGAAGAAGAAAATGCACGCCTAAAAGGCGCATTGCACATGACTCTTGTTGAAAGAGTTGTTGATACAAAGATTGCACTTGGCTATGAGCAAGTTGAGGACCGTGAAAAGCTAATTGCTGACCACGTAGCTAGAACAGCTTCATCATTGGCAGATACTCTTAGAGATCTAGCTAAAACACCGGTGAAATTAGCTAAAAGAATTTCAAACTTCATAGGTATGCCACAGGTTACCTCAGAAGCTGAAGTTACAGAAGCTGAAGAAAATGTATTAACAGTTGGCAAAGAAGATGTAGTTGAACAAGCTGCACCAGTTGCCGACTCTTTCGAGCAAGTTTTAGTTGATGCCCTAATGGGTAGACGTAAACTCTGATAAGTTAAGGAGAATAAACAATGAGTTTAGCAAAATTCCGCAAGGTACATAGTAAGACTGGTGCTGGAAGGTTTGTAGTTTCTGAGGGAGTTGCTCCCGCAGCCTACTTGCTTCCACATCCAGGTCTTCCAACTTGGTATTCAGATAGTGAAGATGATCGCTTTGAGATTGTCATTCCTAAGGGTACCATTCTTTCAGTCGTAGCTGATTCCAATGGCGACGCAAGAGTAGTTCCCGCTAACGGAACTAGCTCAAGCAAGTCCTGGGGCGATTCAATGCCCACAACTTGGGATCCGCTAGACGGTGCAACACCAAACTATAGCTCAGGAGCTACTGACACAGTTTCAGTCCCTGCTCGCTCAATTCCAATTGGTTGCGCACAGTATGATCTTTACAGACCATTCGATAAGGGCACATCTCAGGGTGCTGGCTTTATTACGCATGGTTACGTAGAGTATCCCATGGTTAGCGGATTGAACAATGACGTAACAGTTGGTTCCGTCGTTCGCTCCGATGTTATGGGACGCCCAGTATTGGCTGCAGCAACTGACTTCTATGATAGCTCAGCTGCCTACGCATACTTGCAAGTTGGTAAGGTTGTCGAAGTAGAGAAGTTTGCTACAAACTTTGATGACGGCCTCCTTAGCTACATGCAGCTTCCATCAGATCCAGGCGCTTTAAAGACTGTTTACGAGCTTACTCGTGGCGGTACTTTTAGCGGTAAGCTTGGCATTCGGGCGAACCTGGACGTAAATAATGTCATTGGCGCATTCCGCGTTAATTTGACACTCTGATAAATAGAAAACAATAGCACAGGAGGAATAATCCTAAGATGAGTAAGACAATCCAAGAGCTCCTCTCGGGTCTCCCAGCTTGGGAGGCTGCACTGACTGAGGACGGGTATATAGACGCAGATAATAGAGTAACCATTAAGGAAGCATTTGCATCTTCTGATGCAGCTGCCCTTTTCCCCAAGGTTCTCTCTCGCACTCTGCGTGAGGCTGCGGAGCCACAATTGCTGGTTACGCCGCTTCTCTCTACAGTTCGCCTCGGCAAGGGGCGCTCTTTGGAGTTCCCAGCAGTCAATGCAATCCAAGCAGCAGAGATCCCAGAAGGACAAGAGTATCCAGAGCAAGCACTCGCATTTGCAAAGCAGGTAGAGGGCAAAGTTTCAAAGAAGGGCGTTAAGCTCGCCTTTACAGAAGAGGTAATTGCCGATTCACTTTGGGACATTGTTGGCCTACATGTTCGTGCAGCTGGGCGTGCCATGGCTCGTTTGAAAGAGCAAATTGCACTTAGCCGATTCAAAGACGCAGCTACTATCGTATTTGATAACGATAGCGGTTCATACGATGACACCACAGGTCGCGACATTGATGGCACAGCCAACAAGACCGTGACATGGGATGACATCATTGACATGGCTGCTGTTCTTATGGCTGAAAACCATATTCCAACAGACTTTATCCTACACCCCTTGATGTGGTCAGTGTTCCTTAAGGACGCTATTTTCCACGCCGGTGGTGCAGCTTCAGGTGTTGGAAGTAGCTGGGGATATCGTCCTCAGTCAGCCGAAGGCGCTCTAAATGCAACAGCACCCATGGGTCTCAATGTGCTTGTTTCACCATTCGTTAGCTTTACTGCTAAGAGTGGCGCAACAGCTGCTAAGTCAGACCTCTTCCTCATTGATCGCAATGAGGTCGGCTCACTTCTAGTGAAGGATGATATGAGTACAGATCAGTTTGATGATCCAAGTCGTGACATTCGCTCACTTAAAATGAAGGAGCGGTATGATATCGTAATGTTAGGTGATGGTGAAGGTATCACTGTTGCTAAGAACGTAAGACTCAGCCGCAACTACGAAGTTCAGGTTACAAACGACGTAGCTTTGAGCTGATAAACCTTAGGGTTGCTATAGTTACGAATTAGCCCTAAAGCTAGGGGACGGTGGAATAAATCTACCGTCCCCTATGCTATTAATTGCATTAATTTGTTACTATTAAAATAGATGCGTATTATGGAGTGTGTAAAGTGGCACTATATTTGATTGATAATGCAACTGTAACAGTAAATACAGTTAACATTAAGTTTGGAAGAACTATTAAGATATCTTCGATAGTAGATGCCAATTTTACTGTAAATACAGATACCGCAACACCAGTTCAACTAGTTTCTCCATTTAAGGTAATAAATACAATAACTGACTATAATCAGATTAGTAGAACTTTAACTTTATATTGGGATATAGTATTACAGCCAAACACAGATTATGTTCTTAAAATAACAAATTTATTAGACTCTTCAGGTTTTATAATTCCAGAAGAAAAAATAACCTTTACAAGCCAGACTAGCGCAGCGACACCTTCGATTCTTACTGACAGTAAAGCTACAGTTCTTAATGAAGTTTTAATAGAAGATAAGTCTGTTAGAGCAGATATTGAAACTGGATATCAAATATTAGCAAAAAACCCAGATTTTTATATAATATCAACTAATCCAACGGCTGGAGATTTTTATCTAGCAAATGATGAGAATAATGGTAGGGTAACAATTACATTTAGTTCTCGACCAGCTTCAAACTTTTTGATCTCTAAATACTTTAAAGCGCAGCGCAAAAAGATACAAAAGACTCCATCAAGATGGGAAAATGTAGATACAAATATATCAATGCACTCATGGAAACCAGATGTATATGTAGATTTCCCATCTACAGACGCTACACCCGTTTTCTATATTGATGATAAAACTTATTTCGAAAAAGGCTATAAATATAGAGTTATTGTCTCTTCGGAAGTTGGCATATAATGGCAAATGCACTATATGCAAAAGGGAAAGAAGGCCTACTAGAGGGTTTATTTGACCTGACTGACAATAACTTAAAAATTGCATTAGTAAAAAATACTTATACAGTAAATTTAAGTACACATGAATTCTTATCAAGCATTAGTGAAGATTCAGTCGCAGCAACTACTAGTTTATTAAGCGGAAAAACAACAGCATCTGGTGTCTTTGATGCTGATAATATTACAATAGAAGATTACGGGACTAGCGGTTTTGCCTATCTAGTTTTATATAAAGATACTGGAGTTAGATCTACATCAAGACTTTTAGCCTACATAGATACAGCTACTGGACTTCCAGTATCTTCTAGTGCTAGTCCTATCTCCATCACAATTAATTGGAGTAACGAACAATATAAAATATTTAGTTTATAAAGGATTTTTATGACCACCCAGTATCCCGCAGCATTGGACGTATTGATCAATCCTACATCATCTGATGCGCTTAATTCAGTAACGGTACCTCACCATCAACAGCACGCTAATGCAAATGACGCCATTGAGGCCATGCAGACGGTTATCGGATTAAATCCAGCGGGCAGTCATTTAACAGTTAAAGATAGAATAATATCTGCAGAAACTGCAATTACTACACAATCCGTTTTAAATGGTTTAACCGATGTTACTATATCAACAGTTAATCCTGGTGATGTTTTACGTTACAATGGCTCAGTTTGGGTTAATTATAATGAAGAAAATCTTGTTGATGGAGGAAACTTTTAACAATGGCTAATACAATCAGAATTAAAAGAAGGGCATCAGGAGCTTCTGGTGCACCAAGCAGTCTGGAAAATGCAGAACTCGCATATAATGAAGTAGATGATACCCTTTATTATGGTAAGGGAACTGGTGGAGTTGGTGGAATTGCGACTACCGTTGAAGCAATCGGTGGTAAAGGCGCATATGTCGACCTCACTGGGACTCAAACTATTACTGGAAATAAAACATTTTCTGGAACAGTAGCCTTAGGATCTTCTGCAACTGCAACAACACAAACAGCCGGGGACAATAGCACTAAAGTTGCAACAACAGGATATGTGGATGCAGCTGTCGTAGCTGCTACATATAACTTTACTTTAGCAGGTGATTCTGGAACATCGCAGACAATTGACGACGCGGAGACTGTAACCATATCAGGTGGAACTGGGCTTTCATCAATAGCATCATCTACAAATACCATAACACTAAATCTTGACAATACAACAGTTACTGCTGGTTCATACGGCGGTGCTGCCTCAGTCGGTAGCTTCACGGTTGACGCCCAGGGTCGTTTAATCGCAGCAAGTTCTACAACTATAGAAATTGCGCTTGGAACTAATACTTCAGGAAACTATGTAGCAACAATAACTGGTGGAACTGGTGTTACTTCTTCTGCAGCAACAACAGGTGAGGGGACAACTCACTCATTGTCTATTGGTCAAGATGTAGCAACCTCTGCAAGTGTAACATTTGCAGGGCTTACACTCAATAGTGGAAGCATGGTTTTTGAAGGTGCAACTGCAAATGACTTTGAAACAACTCTTGCAGTCACAGATCCAACTGCAGACCGCACTATCACTCTGCCAGATGCAACAGGTACGGTTGCACTTACTAATAATAAGCTTTCGGATTTTGCAGCAACTTCCTCAGCAGAACTTGCTGGAATTATATCGGATGAAACTGGTACTGGAGCACTTGTATTTGCTAACACGCCAACGCTTGTAACACCAAATATCGGCGCTGCCACTGGCACGTCCCTTGTCCTTTCCGGCGATCTAACAGTTAACGGTACAACAACTACAATCAATTCAACTACCGTAACTGTTGACGATAAGAATCTTGAACTTGGCTCAAGCGCCTCTCCGACAGACGCAGGTGCCGATGGTGGTGGCATCACTCTTAAGGGTGATACAGACAAGACTTTTAACTGGGTTGACGCAACTGACGCATGGACGTCTTCAGAAAATCTTAATCTTCTGACTGGCAAGTCATTGTTGATTGCAGGGACTTCTGTACTCTCTGGTTCTACTCTTGGCTCAGGAGTGACTGCCTCAAGCCTTACTTCAGTTGGAACAATTGCAACTGGGACTTGGAATGGCACAGTAATCGGTTCAACTTATGGTGGAACCGGAGTAAACAATGGAGCTAGTACCATTACTCTTGGTGGCAACCTTGTTACATCTGGAGCTAATGCAATAACCTTTACCTCGACTGGAACAACAGGCGTAACTCTTCCAACATCTGGAACTCTTGCCACTTTAGCTGGATCTGAAAGTCTTACAAATAAGACAATTGATTCGTCCAATATAGGCGCAACAACTAAAGGCACAGGAGCTTTCACTACCTTAACCTCAAACGGTGCTACAACATTTACTGCAGCAACTGCGTCATCATCTTATACAACTGGCACCTTAGTTGTAACTGGTGGAATCGGAGTCTCAGGCGCATTGTACGGAAATAGCAGTACATTAAGTGGTTTCTCCATTGATGGTGGAACATTCTAATTAAAGGATGTAGATGCTCTACAATGGAGATATAGCCTATAATCAAGATCATTTCAATTACAGTGGTGTATATGTAGTTTCTCCTCAGTCTTTTGGATTAACTACTAATTTTGGTGGCCTAAAAGTATTAGGCGTTATCGTCATATCACCACCGTCTGTAAATAGCACATTAGTTTTTGTAGATACTCATAACATAATAGGCTCTACTGGGATAGTAGAGAATAGTGAAACGATCTCTACGATCTCATTTGCTCAGTTTGATGGCTATGGGTCTTCTGAGATAAATAAAATTAATGCAGATGCGTTTGCATTAGCAAGTGTGGGTAGTCAGGAATCATACAGCGCCGGTGTCTTTGCCATATCAGTTAATAAAAATGACGTATATGCAATCTCCAACGCAGAAAGTATTATCTTAGAGAATAACTCAGCAGGCACAGTAAACGTTACTATTATATCTAACGCATGAACTAAGAGGTAAAAATGTCAACAGATAGAGTTGTAGTTAGTGATACGGTTAGAGTAACTGTAAAATTTAAAGATATAGATTCCAATGGACTAGAAGTTGAGTTGTCGCCCAGCACTGTCAGCGTAACTATTAAAAACTCAAGTGGAACAACAATAGTTGCAACTAATGCAACTCAATCAACCTCATCAATATTTTACTATGACTATACACCAAGTTTAGCTGATACATATACTGTTAAATTTACTGGAACTTTATCTTCTGGAAATAATGTAGTTGTTGAGCAAAAACTATATGTTAGTTCTGTCAGCGAAGAATATCAACCAACTATTATATTAAAAAATGAAGAAACAATTATTTTTGCCCCAAATGTAGATCCATTATATCTTGATCCCGAAACATTAATTCCATATTTTCCAGACGCGTCTTTATTGGAAATAGGAGAAATTATACATAATTACTCAAATGAAATTAAATCATTATATGGTCTTTTGGATGAAGAAGATGGAACTAATTTATCTTTTACAGTTTTAGAATACATAAAAGCGGCAACTGCATGTGAGTTAAGTAGAACTTATGGATTTGGTGGAGATGATGAAGTTTCGCTAAGATTGGGTGATTTTAATATTACAAATAGATCACTTCCTAGAAGAGTGGTAACTAGGGATAATGCAACGACATGGTGTCAGATAGCAACAGCTTTAAGAAAAGAAATTTTAGCAAATAAAGTCTCACCAAGATCATTTACGCCAAAAAATTTACCAAGTGTTTCAACTGGTACAAATATAGATCCATTAACTGGAAAAACAATATATCTATCAGATAAAGAATTATATGGCCCAGGAACAACCATAATATCTAAAGATGACCCTATGCCAAAGAGGGGGTTGAAGAGCTATGATTGACGCTAAGCGAGCATTTAGAAAAGTAATGCGCGAGTGGGGACATGATATTTATTTTCAGCGAATGTTATCAAATGGAAATCATTCTGATCAATTTGAAAGAGTAACAACTCGTCAAGTTGGACAGTCAGGTATGACAAACGCTAACTCTACACAAGAAATGCCCGAAGGGATAGTATCAAACTATGATGCAGTCTATTACTTCGAAAAGCATATATCACCTAAAGAAGGTGATAGAATATATGAAAATTATTCTTTAAAAGTAAATAAAAATTATACTGTCTTCAGGATAGATACAGTTTCCGCTATTAGAGGTAGACTAGGTGAAATTAACTATTGGGTAGTTGGAGCTACAAGAGAGAAGTGAAATGCTAGTATTACAAAGAGGTCAATTAGTTAAATTTAAATTTATATTTACCTCTAGAGGTTTACCGTACGATCCAACCTCAGTTGCAAGTCCATCAGATTTGTATACAACAATCCTTAGAGGGGCAGATGGTTCTGGACCAGTAATAGATGGCCCATATTCATACTGGAGTCAAAACTCTACACCAAATACTGACGCATACATTGAAAAATCAAACACATACGAATTTACATTTAATTATAGAATTCCCAGTACATTATTTAATGGTACATATACTGTATTAGCCAGAACTTCAGACTCAGCTTCACAACTTGTAGTTACATCTAATTTTGAAGTAAAAGGTGATCCAATTACTTTATCTCCAGTTATAGTTAACTCTGAAAAAAGTACTGTTATAAATTATCAACCACGATATGCACAACTGTCAGCAGGAAATACGTCAACTATTTTATTAATCGGGCATGCAAATAATATAGAATTAAATGTACCAGTTGAAATAAAAACAGTTCAACAAGCGGTAGATCTTTTAGGCGCAGACTTAAAGTCTCCTCTACTAAGAGGCGTTTTTGACGCATACGCAGCAGGAGCTAGAGATATAATGATTTGTGCGGCAGCCCCTATGTTAGAGTATGTCGAAAAATTTTATGAAAAAAATATTCCAACTACAATATTTGATCTACAAAATGCGACACCTTCTTCATATACTTTTTATGAAAAATATTATGAAAGATTAGAGGAAACATATTCAATAATTAAAGATCTTGATTTTGTAGATATAATTGTTCCCTTAGAAACTTCAATACTAAAAACTAATGGTGTTGATTTTATTACACAATTAGCAGATTACTGCGCGGACTTTCATAATACAACAGGATATGTCCAGATGGGTATAATTGGTTCTAGATCCGGTGGCGTCAATTCAGTGGATATTGACTTTTTAGAAGCAGATGAAATAATTACAGATAAGCTTACAGAGTACAATATAGACAATACTGTCCTATCAGACAATGGACGGTTTGTCATTCCAGTATATGGTGAAGGTGTCTTTCAACACTCACAAATAAATAGTTCCTATATATCAAATATGGCAGCAGCCTACGCTGGACTATTGGCTAGTAATCCATTAAACAGATCTCTAATAAGAGCTAGGGTGCCAGGATTAATGTCTTTATATGGTTCAGATTTATCTCAACAGGATTTTAGAAGATTAGAAAATATTGGGATCAATACAATATATCGTGGCAAAAAAACTAAAAGATCAATACCGTTTGAGGTATATCTAACAAATGATTATACAATGGCAAAGTCAAATAGCACACTCCAAAAAGCTGCACAAATGAGATTAGTAGGCTATGTGGTTAATATGGCTAAAGACTACGCGTATGAAAGTATAGGTAAGTTTGGTCATGATGTATTTATGGATAAACTTAATAAATTATTACGTTCAATGAAATCTGATAATATAATTTTGGATTTTTCACTTAATAGACAAGTAGCAGTTAATGATCCTGGAAAAATGTTTGTATACATAGAACTACTATCTGCGCTTGGACTTAAAAAAATCGATTTTAGAATAGCTGCAGGACCCGGTGCATAATGGTATATTATAATAGAGTTTTTCCAACTAGTTCAATTTCCTCAAGATGGGAAGGCGTTCCTGGTCAAGCACATTTGCAATCTCCAGGAATTAGATTAAATATTGGTGGAGTAGAAGAATTATATCCAGGTTCTCTAAACTATTTGCAATTTATATCTTTAGTTAAAAAAGTATGGGAAGAAAGTCATCCTTCTATTCCGGTTGTTCCAGTTGGGGTTAATTTAGATACATTCTCACAGCAGGTTAATGGAAAAGATATTACATCAATTATAGGATATGCATTAGAATTAAGAAAAACTCATACAGTAGAACCTAAACCAAGAATGCGTCAAAACGTAGAAAATAATAGGTATACTATATATGGGCAAAAATATCAAAATATAGTCTCATTTTCTCCTATGATGAGAATTACCACTCTTCAGGGTAGCAATCCAGGAATTACATCCGACGACATGGATGCTGCAGTCATGTGTGATCAAATTACTGAAGCTTTTGAAGATTTTATGCTTGAGTACACACCAATATTTAAGGCAGCTGGAGCTTCCGAATTAGTCTACTCTAGGCGTTTAGCTGATTCTGAAATAAATCGAGATGGATCAGATATTCATAAAAGAACTGTTACCTATATGTTAACTACAGAAAAAACCTTTGCAATTGAAAATGCGAGAATTAGTAGCATTTTAGTAGATATACGAAATTGGATGGCTTATGAATCTGAGTACGTTAACTCTTTAGCTACTCCAAATTATGAAAATGTATCAGTAAACATTGTAGATTTAAGCAAAACAGCAACTCCAAATTCACAGTAACTTATATATATTATTTTAATCAACAAGTCTATCTAGTTGTTTTTATAACTTTTTTGTTACTATAAATGAAGATTTAATTCTAAGATTTTCCATTTAGCCGGAGGTTAAAAGTCAACATGAGTATACCTGGAGTAACTACTAAAATTAGAGATCGATTCTATAGCGTAACAAGAAACGATACACCATCTGGTCCAAGAGTTGTCGCTATAGCTCGCCGTAGTACAGCTGATGGGACTGGTGGCATAGCAGATCTTGATGTCGTTAGAGCCTCAAATGAAGCTGATGTAATATCAATTTTTGGAGAAGGCTCAGACGCACATAAAGCCTTTATTGAATTAATTATTGCGGGAGCAGAAAGAATATATTTAGTTCCACTACCAAGCAATACAGCATTTAATCATACTACAGGCTCCTTAACAAGTGGTGGGATTAGTGTATTTCAAGAAGCGTTTGATGCAGCAGAGGCAGCACTTCCTGATATCATTATTCCTTGGGGCAGAGGTGGAAATGATAGTGACTGGGAGATTCCAACTGCTACACCATCAGATTCGGATGAGTTTGGATTCCACGCAGACAATAGCACTACACTAACCTATAGCTGGACATATAAAGTTGCAAATGCCGTTAAGTCAATTTCTGAAAATAGCAATCCATGCATTGCCGTAATGGGAGTCAAGCCATACATTGCAGCCGCAGAAAAAATGACACCAGGTCAAGTAGCTGCGCATCTTGCTGTATCAGGCCTTGCCGATAGAGATGGTAGTGGCACATATGATAACGTAAATGAAATTTACCAGAAGGAACTAGGACCATATGTTACTGTAGTTGCAACGGAACTTAAGCCGGTAAATTATACTAGTGGTGGCACTGATTTTGGTTATTCTAATGGCGCATCATTTTTAGCAGGAACATTAAGCAGACTTTCTTCATATAGCTCATTAGTTAATAAGCCAGTCTTTAATGTTCAATCACTAAGATACGCTCCAACTAGAAGTCAGCAGTCGGCACTAGCTATAAAGGGCGTAAACACAGTGGTTCTTAACTTTAATAAGATCGCTGTATTTGGAGAAAGTTTAACATTCGCTCAGTCAACATCAGATTATACTCGTTTGTCAACTAAGAGAATTATAGACGAAGCAGTTATGCTCGTCAGACAAGTGTGTCAGAGTTTTGTTGGAGAACCATCAAGTATTCAAACAAGAAATTCGATGGAAACAGCAATTACTTCAGCACTAAGAGGAATGCAACTATTAGGAGCTATATTAGGCAGTGACTTCTCAGTATCATATGTCCCTGCTCAAAATAAAGCGATTGTTGACCTCGTATTAACACCTGCCTTCGAGTTGAGAAATATCGAAGTACAGGTAGCTATCAACCTATAAAATTACCGAATGGAGGGTAACCTAGATGGCATTAGAAGATAACTATAACGATTATTCACCCACTAGTTCGTCTAAATATTTACAAACATATACCACATTTTCTGGAGCAGATATTGTTGCTACGTTTGGCGGTATAGAAATTGGCGCACTATCAGGAATTACATTCTCTGTAACTAGAGAAAAAGCTCCCATTTATACAATGGGATCCCCTAATCCTCGTTCTTTTTCTAGAGGAAAAAGAGGTATTGCTGGATCATTAATATTTACAGTTTTTGATCGTCCAGCTCTATATACAATGTTGGACAAAAATAGAAATAATTCAAACGTTGTTCAGCAACAATTCTTCACAAGAGCCCACAACGCACTACCCGGTGATACAGCCTATAAAAACCGCGGAATTGCAGATGTAAATGATCAGGGTTCAAGTGTTGTAAAGAAGGTCCCATACTACGCTGACCAAATCCCCCCATTTGATATTACAATTACATTTGTAAACGAATATGGTCAAGCAGCTGTAAGATCAATTTATGGCGTTGAACTCTTAAATGAAGGATCTGGCGCATCAATGGACGATATTGTCATAGAAGAAACAATGACCTATGTTGCTCGTGAACTTGGTCCCATGTATTCAATAAAGACAGATCCATTGATCGATAACGATGATCCTACAATGTCTGATTTCGTAAGAAATATTAAGAATCTTAATACAGACATTATCAGACCATAATTTATAAAATTATCTGCAATATAGGCACGGGCATTAATTAGCTCGTGCCTATATTTATTTAAGGAGCAATATGTCAACAGTATATAATACATTTAATGAGGCGAATGCGCAGACAACAAATGCAACAACTGACGCTCCAAATAAAGTTAATTATGATCAAAACTATACTCTTCAAAATATTTCATTTAGCGGAGCAGATGCAGTAGCTACATTGATTGTTCCCATTATTGGTCCAGATAATAAGCCAGTTGGTTCAGACATTATTGAACTTGGTGAACTACAAACAATATCATATTCTATACATAGAGAAAATTCTCCAGTTAGAACACTGGGTCATGTTAATACAAGAGGCTTTGTTAAAGGTGCTAGAACAATAGCTGGAAGCCTTATTTTTGCAGTATTTAATGAATACGCATTTTATAGACTTAGTCAATATAGACAAATGTTATACCGTGGCAATGGTTTCTTCGCACCTTTAGCAGATATGTTGCCACCATTTGATATAATTATTACATTAGTTAACGAATATGGCCAGTACGCTAAGATGAAAATATTTGGAG
>Ga0208362_1000199_pt1 | contig 20723 bp, 16 predicted proteins | sample LakMenEpi13Oct10_FD_150693 | JGI IMG/M metagenome (GOLD analysis project Ga0208362, IMG submission 150693) | Freshwater microbial communities from Lake Mendota, WI - 13OCT2010 deep hole epilimnion (SPAdes) | ecosystem: Environmental > Aquatic > Freshwater > Lake > Epilimnion/Euphotic zone ... | reverse complement strand
CTTTGAATTCTTTTTCGTATTTGGACATTAATTGAACTCCTTTTTACTATTGACTTGTTCTGCGTTCAATTTGTCCCCTTTTTCGGATCATGGTCAAGGCATAAGTAGATCCAATGAATCAAATGTCTTAACTCAAGCATAACATGTGGAGCTTATTTGAACGTTTTGTTCATTCAAAAAAATTAAGACATATTGTGAAAAGTTTTTTGGCTTATTGACCAATGACAGATAAAGCGTATTCCGTGAATTTCTTCAGTCCAATACGGTCAATCATTCCCATAAATTCTTTATCGATTGCATTATCTGTTAAGGCTTCTGAAAAAGGTTGAAAACCCATAATATGTTCACTTTGATAATAAGCCATGATTTCCGTTTGGCCTTTATTAAGAGCTTTTACAATCATTTGGCATTTGAGATGTGCAATTTCACAATCAGTCATCAGGGGTTTAACTCCACGCAGATAACGACTAAAGGCCTCGGCAATTATTCTTTTTTTGGGTGAGTCAATTAATCCAAATTCTTCAAGCTCTTTTTTGAAAAACTCCGCCGCATTTGTTTTGCCTCTTTCTTCTTTCTTATATCCTTCGGCAACAACAATCAAAGCATGTCTTCTTTTCATCAATGCTTTTGCAATTTCTTCTTTGATTTCATCAGTAAAACTGAAAGTTGGTAAAACAATTAAATGTGCTCTTGCAGCAGCTCCTGAATGCAAAGCATGTCTACCACTTCTATTTCCCATCATTTCAAGAAAATAAATCCGTTGATGAGTATAAGCGTCTTCATACAAGCCTCTTGCAATTTCAGCTCCATGTTCTGCGCACGAAAGAAAACCGACAGAATGATCTTTGGTTATGTCTGAATCAGCTGATATATTAATAAAACCCGTTTTGATTTTCGAAGGCAAAAGAGAAGCCAATGCTTTTGCACCTCTGAGTGTGCCATCTCCTCCACAATAAACTACTATTTCAAAACCTTCACTTATTATTTCCTTAGCTGCAAGCTCTTGGTTTTGGAGAGCTGCAAATTCTGGGAAGCGCTCTGAACGAAAGTCTGAACCAGGATAGAAAATTCGTCTACCCATCATTTCGGTTGGCATTCCTTTGTAGTTCAGCTCAAAAGCTTTAATTGGATTTATGACAACTCTAACTAAGCGAGGCTCATCAGAAATGCCTTCGCAGAGTGAACGAAAACCAGAACGAGCTGCCCAACATTCCCAGCCTAATTTTTCGCCTTCTTCGGTTAGACCGACTGCAACTGCTGTATAGCCAGGAGCCAATCCGCCATCAAATATAAATAGAGCTTTTTTACTCATAAGTCTTTTCTTTCCAGTCTAAATTTAGTATTCCACGCCATAGAAAAAAATAAGCTTTTCCGAAATCAAAAATATTCATTCGTTTAACAATAATGATTTCTATTTAAGTTTTAGTGCAAGTGTTTTGAATCTCTTCTAAAATGAAACTTAATTACTTTGAGCCCATTACTCAAAAAAATTTCTTACTTTGGTTTGAGTCGTAAATTTTTCAATTAAGTCAATCAAAGCATTAATCACAAAAACATTAACCAATATGAATTTAATTAATAAGCAATCAATTAACAAACACGAATTGCCACGTTTAGCAATATTTGGAGCTGGAGGACTAGGGGTTGAGATGCTAGCTTTGCTGACCAAAAGGCCATGCGCTAATTTGGTTGGGTTGCTTGATAAGTCTGGTTTTGTTTTTGATAATAAAGGCTTGGAATTAGATAATTCAATTGAGTCTCTCATTCGCCACAAACAAGTTTCTGCAATTGATAATTCTATTCAATCTGATAATTCAATTGCTGAATTTTTGAATTTATATGCTGGACAACTGGATGCCATTTTCTTTGCATTGCCCAATTTGCCTAATGAATTTATTCCAAATATAACTAAGCAAATTATCAATCAATCTTCTTTCAGCGGTGTAATTATTGATGCTTTAAAAAGAACCACCGCTGTCAAAATGCTTGAGGGTCTGAATAAGGAATTAAAAGAAAGAAATATTTTGTATTTGACAGGTTGTGGTGCAACACCTGGAATGCTCACTGCTGCGGCTTCATTGGCGGCTCAATCTTTTGTAGAAATAGAATCAGTCAAAATTACATTTGGAGTTGGAATCGGAAATTGGCAAGCTTATAGAGCCACTATTCGTGAAGATATTGCTCATCTCAAAGGTTTTGATGTTGAGAAAGTATCTAAAATGACTGAAGAAGAAATAGATGCAGAGTTAGATGCAAGAGAAGGCATTCTTGAACTTGTTAATATGGAGCATGCTGATGACATCATGTTGGAAATGGCGGGTATTTGCGATGCAAGTAGGGTTACAGTTGGTGGAATTGTTGATACGCGCAATCCCAAAAAGCCAATTTCGACAAATGTTCAGATCACAGGTATAACCTATCAAGGCAAAAGATCAACTCATTCATTCACGCTAGGTGATGAAACAACTATGGCTGCTAATGTGAATGGAACCGTTTTAGGGTATTTAAATGCGGGAATTTATCTTCGCAATGAATACTGTGCTTCAGGACTCAAAACGGCGGCTGAGTTAATGCCTAAATTTGCTCCTGTAAAGATGAAAGTGCTGACTCAAGTTTGAAAAAATAAGTAAGAAGAATGAATTCACTTTACACATGCCGCATGATTTTATTTAGTTACCGAAACAATCCTGAAATAATACTGAGACAAGTTCAGCACAGCTCGGAATGACAAAGAAAACTTAATCTTGTCATCCTGAACTTGTCTTAGGAACTCTCCCAGCAAAACAGAAAATAATTTTTGCGTAGCATTAACTTACCTTAGCGATCCACAGCTATTCTTAATAATTCTGAGAAAGCAAGAGCAGTCCACATCCCATCTCCAAAACCATAATAACCACCGTAATTTGTATGTAAAGGCACACGATCGGAAAAATGAGTTTGATTAACTGGTGATTTACTTGGAGCGAAATCTCCACCAAGATATTGAATGAAAGTTCCTTTAATGCCTTCAAACATTGAATGGAGTGGGCTAGAAAAACTCAATTCACCACTTTTATTAACCTTCATAGGATGGGAATGTATGCGTAAAACTGGCAAATCATTTTTAAGAGGCTTTTTCTCTAAAACAATATTTCCTTCCTTGTTTTGTTGAAGAGTAAATATGCTTCTTCTACCTGTTTTTGGATCATTATGTGCATAAATCGAATCACCTAATAAAACAGTATGGAGATATTCAGACTTGCCATCTAGTTTAGGAATTTCAATTAAAGCAGTTCTTAATTGTCCATTTGATAAACTACTCCCTAAGCCACCTTTGTGTTCACTAAGAAAATCCTGGAATGCAATTGCATTTATTGATTCATTTTCAACTTTAGCTAAATGCTCATTAAATAAAGCTTGTCTATTTTCTCTAATACGATGTCTTCCCGTTCTGGAAAGAAGATATAGTCCTCCAACTGCTGCTCCTACTGTGGCAGCTCCCACCAAAAGGGCTTGAGCTAATGCTCTCATTGAATCCCCAAAGTTTTTTTTCTTTGCAAATGTCTAGAAGTTTTTTCGCTAAGTCCAGCAATGTATGCAGCTTGAAGAGCAGCCGCATTGCCTAATTCTTGTGATGGAAGATTTATTGAAATATTGACAGGATCCTGATCCTGTCAATATTAATAGAACTGGGACTATGTGGTTGCGGCTTAGACGTTGAAGAGTTAGGCGCGGATGGTGTTGGAGGAATAAAAAGAACAGGTATAAATTGAGTTGGAGTTGATGCACCAACAGAAGTTACTGTGGAAGTATCATTCATAATTTTTACCCTCCCTTTTGTCCCCTAGATTTTCCCAATCTGCAAAAGGTGAAATTGAAACTATTTAGAATTGTAACTCTCTATGCTCTACTGCACAAGCCCAATAATTGAAAGCAAACGCTAATCTTCTTTAATTAATCTTTCGTGATTTTCTCTCAAGTATTTTTTGAAACGAGTCGACAAATCGCTCCTAGTCATTGCATACTCAACTAAAGTTGTAAGATACCCAAATGGAGCTCCAACATCAAATCTCTTACCTTCAAATTCCAGAGCGTCAACCAAACCTTGTTTAGCCAAATAATTAAGTGGTTCTGTTTGGGAGATTTCTTTGCAATGCTCTGTGGGCAACTGATCTAAAGCTTCAAATATTTCTTTGGTATAGAGATATCTTCCAAAAGAAACCAATTTACTTGGCTCAGTACCAACTGGTGGCTTCTCTACAAGATGTGTAACTTCAAAAAGATTGCCAATTTTTTTGGTATAACCAATTACTCCATATCTTGAAACGTCTTCATCAATTAATTCTTTGGCAGATAAAATTGTTTTGCCCGTTTGCTTATAAGCGTCTATTAGTTGTTTGGTACAAGGAATATCGCTAAAAATCAAATCATCTGGATAAGCCACTACAAAAGGTGAATCTCCACAAAAAGATTTGCACAATCTCAGCGCATCAGCGGTTCCCTTCATTTCACGCTGTCTCACAAAATGAAAATTAGCTTTCAATGGTTGAATCTTATCAAGCTTCTTTTTGGCATCTTCTCGGGTAAGTATCATTTCAAGCTCAAGTTCATGATCAAGATAATCTTCGAGAACTTTTTTACGTCTAGAAGTAATAATCAAAATATCTTGAATTCCAGATTCGATAAATTCTTTAACTGTGAAATCAATTGCCGGAACGTCTATCAATGGAAAAAGCTCTTTAGGAACAGTTTTAGAAGCAGGCAAAAACCTTGTACCGTAGCCAGCAGCAAAAATTACACCTTTTATGTCTTTATTTTGTGTATTCATAATTTTTATATTTACCTTATAAAAGTGATGGAAATTATTAAAATTCAAAAAAGATCTTTATAGCTGATTGAGTCAATGAAAATAAGATATAGCTTTAATGATTTGATGAGGAATTAAGGGAATTTGAATCAAACAGATTTTATTTCTATAGACATTATATTAATTTTTCCTGATATTTACCTTTTCAGAAAATCTCTTCTGCGCCTCTCCAAAACCATATAGCCGTATCACCATAAACTCGTTTAGATAAAAGATTTAAACATAGAGAATTTTCAGAAGTTTTACTTGAATAGTTTGAATTGTCTAGAAGCGCTGAAACATCTCTGCCTGAGCCCAATTCGAGAACAAAAAGACCTGAATCACTTGTTAACAAAGGAATTCTATTAAGTAAGATAGCTAAATCCTCATCAGAAATAGCATATGGTGGATCTGCAAAGATCAAATCAAATTTATGTGGCAGATTCTCAGTATTTACAAAATCATATTTTAAGCAATCCGCCTTAATGATTTTTGTTTTATTTAGGAATTTGTATTTTTCAGCATTTTCTTTAAGAGCCTGAATACTGTCTTTGTGAGAGTCTATTGCGATCAAGCTATTTGCACCAAGCTCCAGAGCCTTAAACCCAAGTGAGCCACTGCCTGCAAATAAATCCAAGCATTTAAGGTCAGTAAAGATAGAAATTTCCGAACGCAAAATATTAAAAATTGCTTCTTTGACTTTGCCCATTGTTGGTCTGACATGAGCTGGAACTTTCAATTTCATTTCATACACCTCACATTCCCTTTGAGTTTATGAGAGCGAAAAATGCAAATCACTGTCTTAAGAAGTGCTGAATTAGCCATGCTTGAGTTTAATTCTCAGTAAATCCAAAAACATAAAAAACGGATCACGCCAAATCACAACTTTACTGCGTTCATCATTAGCCCAAATCACGGGAATCTCAACAATCTTGCAATTAGCTTGTGCAGCTAAATAAAGCATTTCAACATCAAAAGAAAATCCATTTACAAACATTTGTGCAAAGATTTTTCGTCCTATATCTCCCCTCAAAAGCTTAAATCCACACTGAGTATCTTGAATATCAAGTCCTGTTAGTAATCTAACAATTCGATTATAAGTTTTACCAAGTAATATTCTGAAAAATGGTTGTTTCACATCTATCAGGGATAAATCATGCCTACTTCCAATTGCAACATCCACTCCAGAACTGATTGAATTTTTCAATTTTAAAAATTCAGCAATCGGTGTGGAACCGTCAGCATCAGAAAACAAAATCATTTCTCCGACTGATGCTAAAACTCCCATCCGAATAGAAGCGCCTTTACCCATATTGTGTGGCTGAATCAGTAATTTGATTTTTTTTGCTCTTATTTCTTCATTGAATTCTTGCAAAATTGTGTCAATTGTCCGATCTGAACTACCATCATCAACTATCAAAATTTCCCAAGAAAGGTTTTGCATACTCTCGGAATGATTCAAAAATTCAAAAAAAGTATGAAGAGTTTTTGGTAGTCTTTCTTGCTCATTAAAGCAGGGAATGACAATTGATAAATTTAAACTTATAACTTCTTTCTGCATTGTTTTCTTAGCTGTTTTTTTGGCTGACCTTCTTGACTCTTCTTGGACTTTATTTTCGTTTTGATGATTTCAATTTTCCAAATTTTGAGTCAAATTATTTGATTAAAAGAGCTTGTACAATCAACCTGTTAACTCAACAAAGTTTTTCAGCATTTGATGACCATATTCAGTCATGATTGATTCGGGATGAAATTGAATTCCATGAACTTTATATTTTTTATGTTGTAAAGCCATCACCAAGTCATCATCTTCGCTTCTGGCTGTTATTTCCAATTCTTCTTGGTTAATGGTATCCTCAGCCACGATTAATGAATGATAACGAATTGCTTTGAATTCCGTTGGCAGATTTTGAAATACCCCCATTCCTTTGTTTTTGACAAATGAAGCTTTTCCATGTTTTGGAATAGGAGCTCTTTTGACCAAGCCACCAAAAAATTCTCCAATGCACTGATGCCCTAAACAAACTCCAAGTATTGGTTTTATTTGATGAAATTCTCTAATTAACTCCATGCTAATCCCCGAGTCAGCTGGAGTTCCTGGGCCTGGAGAAATAATAATGTGACTTGGATCAAAGGCTTTGACTTCAGTAAGTGAAATCTGATCATTTCTAAAAACAATTGTATTAAATCCCAATTCCCAGAAATACTGAGCAAGGTTATAAGTAAAACTATCGTAATTATCAATTAATAGTATTTTGTGTTTCATAATCAGCTAGTAATAACAAATCAAAAAACATTACATAAATTATTAGGCAAATTATTTCATACAGAGCTTATAATGACTAAATTAAATGAGAAACTAGCTTGTGGATTTCTCGTAATTAGTCCATAAAATAAGACAAGTACAATACCAAACACAATTGAATTTGAATGTCAGATTTTCTGCAAAGACTTGAAGAAATTTCTAGAGTGGTTTGGAAAGGTTTTTTGAATGACAGCTTATCAAGCCGTGAATTATCAGAGCTCTTATTGCCAAGTCTGCAACATTCACAATTTATAGCTTTTACCATTGCACTCATTTCATCTTTATTACTAACGCCATTTATTACAGAAAGAGCAATTCAACTCAATCTGTTAGACAAACCTGGTGGCAGACATATTCACAAAAACGCTGTACCTAGACTTGGTGGACTAGCAATTTATTTGAGCCTTTTGATTACCTCATTGCTCTTTATTGTTTTATATGGGCGATATACTCCCAGAGGCTTTGAACACTTTGAATTGGTGGGGATTTTACTTGGAGGAACTTTGATTTTTTTGGTTGGATTATTTGATGATATAACTCCGCTTCCTGCTAAATTCAAATTATTTGCTCAAATTTTTGCGGCTATTGTTGCGTGGCTCTGTCAGGTTAAAGTCAAATATATTGCAAATCCACTTTTCTTTTTTCATCTTTCTGAATCTCGGGTTTACGAATTACATCCTCTTCTCAGCTTCATAATTACGATTGGCTGGTTGGTTTTGATTACAAATGCACTCAACTTAATAGATGGTCTAGATGGGCTTGCCGGAGGAGTTTCTCTAATTGGTGCATTATCGCTTTGGGCAGTTTTAATCGATGCAAAAATTGAACAGCCAGCGGGTGCACTACTTGCTGCCACCTTAGCTGGAGCCGTGATGGGTTTTCTGCGGTCAAATTATAATCCTGCCAGAATTTTCCTCGGAGACTCAGGAGCTTATTTCTTGGGTTTTACGCTTGGAGCAGTGGCAGTTGCAGGCTTATCAGGGAATCCAAATACTGCAACAATTGGATCCGTGGTTGTAATTGCTTTGAGCTTTCCATTGGTCGATACTATTTTTGCAATTAGTCGAAGATTTTTAAAAGGTAAACCCATTATGGAAGCCGATGCAGATCATCTTCATCATCGATTTCTTAGAGCAGGTTTGTCCACCAAAGGCACTATGATAATGGTTTATATAACTTGTGGCTTACTTGGTCTCACCGCCGCCACAATCAGTGGAACTCATAAACGTTATTTTGTCTTGGTGCTTATGACTTTGAGTTTGGCTCTCTTAAGTGGCTTTTGGCGAAGAGAAAAGATTAAGCAAGTTGAAGGAGAAATTGATGAAAAACTTGAAGCAGAAAATAATCAAGCCTTACCTAATGAAAACTCATAGCAAAAGAAATAAGCCCAAACAATCAATGAAATAAGCTAAATTAAATATTATTTTTTTTTCTTTCAATTAAATGAACTGAGAGAGTTGAGCCCAAAGAGTTAAGTCAAAAAATGCAAAACGCAAAGATTATTTTAGGAATTAGTGGAGGAATCGCTGCTTACAAAGCTTGCGATCTGGCTTCATTGCTTGTAAAAGAAAAAGCTCAAGTTCATGCAGTTTTGAGTGAATCAGCTACTAAATTCATTTCGCCATTGGCACTCAAAACAATTACTTATAACCCTGCTTATTCAGACCAATTTGATTACGATTTAGTTGAACCAATTCATGTAGAGCTTTGTCGCGAGGCTTCAGTATTGGTTTTGGCTCCTGCAACTGCCAATTTGATTGCCAAAATTGCAAATGGTATTTGTGATGATTTGCTTTCTACGATTGTTTGCGCTTATAAAGGACCAATTGTTGTGGCTCCTGCTATGAATACTGCAATGTGGGAAAATCCAATTCTGCAAGAAAATTTAAATAAACTTAAAAGTAAACTCAATTGTCAAGTCGTCGAACCAATTGAAGGTGAGCTTGCCTGTCGCACAATTGGAATTGGTAAGCTTGCACCAGTTGAAAAAATTCTTGCAGCTGTTCAAGATATTTTGAGACCTCAGAAAAAAACATCTCAGCAAAAATCTAAGCTAAATAAAATCAAAGTCTTGATTACAGCTGGTGGAACTAGAGAAGCGATTGATCCAGTTCGCTTTATTGGGAATCGCAGCTCAGGAAAAATGGGACTTGCATTGGCAGATGAAGCATACGCTAGAGGTGCGGAAGTTACACTGGTGACAACACAAAAAGATTTGCACAAAGCATATAAAGTCATAGAAGTCGAAACTACTCATCAAATGCAAGAATCGGTTGAATCTCTTTTTGATTCGAGTCAGATTTTGATTATGGCAGCAGCTGTTTCTGATTTCAAACCATTAGAATTTTCTCCATCAAAAATCAAGAAGGCTTCAACTAGTGAGGATTGGCAATTATTGCTTACAAAAAATCCTGATATTTTAGCTACTCTGGGAAGACTCAAAAAGCCAGGTCAAGTAATAATTGGTTTTGCAGCTGAATCAAATAATTTGGTGGAAAATGCTCGCAAAAAGCTTGAAAACAAAAAGCTCGATTTAATCGTTGCGAATGAAATCAATAAGCCAGATATTGGTTTTTCGTCTGACTACAATGAAGTTTATCTTTTAGCGCAAAATTCCAAAGAGCCTACTTTGCTTTCTAAAGCCACTAAATGTGAAATTTCCAATCAATTGTGGGCTTATATTGAAAAGAATTTACTCAAAAGTTAAGCATTAGGGGTTGATAAAAGAATCAATAACTTATAATGTGAGGGTTGAAAGTAGTGCAAATGATCGCGCAAGTTCAGATGGGCTTGTGAGGAAAGTCCGGGCACTATAGGGCTGGTTGCTGGGTAATTCCCAGTGCGTATAAGGATGGGTTATGCTCATCCCAAGCGTGAGGAAAGTGCCACAGAAATGAAAACCGCTTATAACTTTCAGATTTTCTGAGAGTTTATGAGTAAGGGTGCAACGGTGTGGTAAGAGCGCACCAGCATTACTCGTGAGGGTAGTGGCTAGGTAAACCCCACTGAAAGTGCAAGGGACAGTCTAACTAATCTAAGTGGCCCGCTGAAATTAGCTTGCCTTTAATGACAAAGACTTAACCGCTTGAGCCATAGAGTAATTTATGGCCTAGATAGATGATCATTCTCGACAGAACCCGGCTTATCGCATTACTTTCAACGATTATTATTTTTATACAGAGCAATTAGCACTCGGTTTGAACTCCCCCTATCAAGGTGGAAATTTTGCATGAATCTAAGAACCCGAATCCCACCCCGCGAAAAGAGGAAGGAGCAAGGGAAAAACAATTCTTTCGCCCCTCTATTTAGGAAAGGGACAGAATGTGAAGTTCTTCAAATATTGTAAAAGAAACTCATCCAAAATTCATGCTGACAAAAGAGTTTGTCAGTTCACTGAGCTTGTCGAAGGGGGTGGAAAACAAATTTGGTAAGTGTCGAAATCTCAATCGCTCCCTTTTTCTGCCTCCCTTAAAGAATCAAATTCAAGCAATCAAATGATTATGTTGAACTTTTTTGGCTTCTACATAATCTTTATTAACATCGTTAATACAAATTAACGGAACTCTCGTTTCAACTTTGATTCCCAGCTTTTCTAAATCAGCAATTTTGTCAGGATTATTTGTCATTAATTTGACGGAATTAATTCCCAAATCTTTGAGTATATGAGCACCAACCCAATATTCTCTCATATCATCTTTGAAACCCAATTCACGATTCGCTTCAAAAGTATCCATTCCCTTATCTTGAAGTGCATAAGCTTTAATTTTGTTTGTTAAGCCAATTCCACGTCCTTCTTGCTTTAGATAAACCAAAACACCCGCACCAGATTCAGCAATTATACGCAAAGACTCATTGAGCTGAGAATGACAATCGCATCGCAGGCTTCCAAAAGCATCACCAGTCAAACATTCACTATGCATTCTTACTAATGGAGTCGCTTTATTTATATCTCCATGAACTAATGCCAAATGCTCTTTGCCAGAAATCGATTCAATGTAAGCGTAGAGAGTAAAGTCACCATGCTTAGTTGGCAAAGTTGAAATGGCTTCTCGACTAATACAAATCTCATGCTTGACTCTGTATTCTGTAAGCTGCTCAACAGTGATAAATGGAATATTAAACTTTTCGCTGAATTTGATTAGATCGTCACGTCTAGCCATTGTGCCGTCCGCATTTACAATTTCACATATTACGCCAGCTGGTTTGAGTCCTGCTAATTTAGATAAATCAACAGCAGCTTCAGTTTGGCCACTTCTTTCAAGAACACCACCATCTTTAGCAATTAAAGGAAAAATATGTCCTGGCTTACGTAAATCACGAGGGCCTGAATTTTCATCTAAACAAATCAAAATAGTATTTGCGCGATCTTCAGCTGAAATACCCGTGCTTACTCCTCTTTCTTCAGTACCATCAATTGAGATTGTGAAGGCAGTTTGCTTTGAATCATTTGTTCTATAAGTCATCAATTCAAGGCCTAATCTCTCAGCAATTTCTTTTGAGATTGGCATACAAACCAAGCCACGTGCCTCGGTCGCCATAAAGTTAATAAGTTCAGGTGTGATTTTTTCGGCTGCGCAAATCAAATCACCTTCATTTTCACGGTCTTCATTGTCAGCAACAATAACTAATTTGCCTTCTTTGATTGCTTGAATTGCTTCTTCTACTGAGCTATAACCTGAACTGTAACCTTGAATTGCCATTGATTTAATCTTTTCGGAATTTGTTTTTAGTTTATTAAAAATACTTACATTTAAAATGCAAAACTATTTTTTCTCATAATTAGCATTATTAGGAATTATACAGAGAAACTTTAATGGTGCTTTACCAGAATTGTAGAATTGATGCAAAGTGTTTGGTGGAATTAAAAGTGCATCAGATGAGTGAAATGAAACATTTGTTTCTCCTCTGATTTCGCCTTCCCCCTCCAAGACATAGATTTCGTGTTCCCATGGATGAGAATGCTGGGGAGTGTGTCCTTGTGGTTCAATTTCAAAAAATCTCATTGAGAAATTCGGCGCAGCATTTTTTTTCTCGGTAATCAGTTCTTGCATTTTACAATTTTCAGCACCTTCCATTGCTACTGATTGTAAATCTCTTCCTGAAGATATAACTTTGATAGATTGATTTGTGTTTGGCAAAATAATAAGCCTCTGGTGGGTTAAGTGAAATGAGTTAATTAAAACTATTTAAGCAAGATTTGATATTAGAACTTTGATGATTAAGATTTTGAGGTAAATTAATGCAACTAATGAAGTAATTATACTGGTGATAGTTTATGGTGTTGTTTTCCCGATTTTAAATACTTGAAAATTTCATGCAAAGAGAAGCCCGTGTATTTCGAGAAGCATTTGGACAAGCATTTAGACAAAAGAATTTGTATTGGGTTGTAATAGTTTTCTTATTCTTAGTCCTGACAAGCGCTGGATGTAATTCAATCAATAAAAAACCAATTAGAGTTAGTGTTGCTGGTCAAGAATATGATTTTGAGAAGCAAGATATAAATGGCATACTTTATTATCAAAAATTTTCTAAGAAACCAGAACCCTCAATAGTTCATTTGAGTGAGAGACAAATTCTCAAAAAATTAAAAAGTAAATTGGACAGCAACTCTTCATACGAAAATTTAAAAGGTTTGCATTTAACGCTTTCATATTCAAGGCTTACTATTGCTGGAGAAAGTTCATCTACAGAGCAAATCAATAAATTAATTGATACAGCTTTAGAAATTCCCGAAATTAGCGAAATTATTTCAACGGTCATTATAAAAAGTGATCAACAGGAAGAATCAATTCTTTAAAGTAATTTGTCTTTGAATTCCTGTTCCTGTTTTGACCTGACTTTTTTCTTGGCATTTTTGATTTCATCTGCCTGGAAAATCTTTGGCTTCTAAGCTCTATTTGAGTATTTTAGATAGAATCATTTTTACAATTAAATTTAGAGTTAAATGCAATTCGTTAAAGCTCTGAAATGTACTTTGCAATAAAATCAACTAATCGATTTTTGACATTAATAAAAACAAAAAAAATTCAAGCAATTCAATTGCCACTAAATAATTCAACTATCAGTTCAGCTCAGCAAAATGACCAAAGATAAACCAGCAGATAAACAAGAAAATAAATTTCAGCTTTCGAAATGGTTTTCACATGAAATACTTTTACTGACTATTACCATAGTTTTAGTTGTGACATTTGGCGGGATTGCAATCGCTCTCGAAAAGCCGCTTGGTAGCTTAAAAGGGCAAATTTCGATTGAAAAAGAAGGTTTTAATCTTTCGACTTATGACGTATCTCAAAACAAGGTTTATGCAATTGCAATTGGTCCTCAAAGACAAGATACTCCTTCAATTGAAAGAGGTGTTTGGGTTCAAAATGATGGACAATTTCAGATTAACAATTTGCCCATTGGTGAATATACAGTCAGGGTCAGAGCTCCAGGATTTGCAACTTTCAATAAATATGATCTTTTGATTGAAGAAGGCAAAACAAGTTTGGTAAAAGATATTAATCTTTCAATACTTAGGCCATCAGTTAGTATTGCCTCACAATGTAGAGTGTTTACCAGCGATGAAAAGCCTAATTTCTGGATTAATTCATCAGGATCTACCAAAGCAATTATCAAAATTTACAGGAAAGATATTGCAAGTATTTTGAAAAAGCCGATTAATCAAGCAAATTTGGGTTTTGCAGAAATTGGATCTTCGCTCAATATATATAAGCCGCAAAAAGACCCGCAAGAATTCTTTGCTAAAGAAAAACCAATTGAAATATTAGAACGCAAACTTGAGTCTGATTATACCGACTGGGCCAGAGCTGAATTTAAGCTTAGTAAGCCATTGCCAAAAGGTGATTATTTAGCGGTGGTAGAAGCTTTCAATCTTCAAGGTAAAAAAGACTGGAGCATACTTTGGTTTTCAGTTAGCGATTTAGGTCTGATTATTAAGCAAGCACCAGAAAAGACTTTGGTCAGAGCAATAGATTTAAGAACTTTACAACCCCGTGCTGGAACTGATATTCAAATTGTTGATCGTGAGGGTAATGCTGCTCTGCTTGCTAAATCTGCCACTGCAAAAAATGGATTTGCTGAGCTTAAGCCTTTAACAAATTTGAGTGAGAATTATACGCATACTCTTTTAGCACTTGGCCTTAGTGGAGAAGATAAAGCTTATGGAGGAATTTCGTTTTGGAAGGGAAATCAAAGTACCTATGAAACATATTTTTATACTGAAAGACCAATTTATAGATTAGGTCAAAGTGTATATTACAAAGGTATAGTCAGACTTTCTACTTCTGATGGTTTCAAAACTCCGCAGGCTAATTTGCCAGTAAGTGCTGAATATTCTGATCCTAACGGAAATAAAACTGGAACAGCTTCGCTCAGATCCTCCTCGCATGGGACCTTTAATGGTGTATTTGAAATTCCAAGTGATGGTAAAACTGGTGCTTATGAAATTAGCTTTAAATATCCCGACGGTTCAACTGGATATGGAAATTTTGAAGTTGCAGAATATCGAAAGCCAGAATATCAAGTTGAAGTAATTCCTCTCAAAGAAAGAATAGTAGCTGGCTCCACCATGAAAGCGCGTATTAAAGCAACTTATTATTTTGGTGCACCAGTTGTAAATGCCAAAATTCATTATTCAGTTTATTCATCAGAAGATTGGCAAACTCGCTACAAACTAATGGCTAGACCTGATTATTACAGCTATTACGATGATTGGTCAGAAGAAGATGATTATCATGATTATGGATATAGTGGCGATTATATTACTGAAGGTTATGCAACTACCAATGAAAGCGGAGAGGCGATTATTGAAGTCAAGACGGAACCAAACCGAGAAGTAAATGATTCACCTTATGATTCTAATTTCATAGATAAGCGCTTTAAGATACAAGCTGAAGTTACTGATATAAGTCGAATGTCTGTAATTGGTAATGGTTTTGAGCCTGTTACGGCTGGGGCTTTTACTTTATTTGTGGAACCCAAAAGCTATGTTTTTAAAAAAGATGAAGCAATTGATGCTCGTGTAAGTGCTGTAGATTATGATGGAAAAGCAGTTCAGAACCAAAAAGTTGATTTGAAATTAATACGTTGGAAATACGATATAAAACGAGGTTCATATAAAACTGAAATTATAGATACTATCAAAAATCTCCAAACTGATTCAAAAGGACATATTGAAGCTCGTTTTGATCAACATCTGAAAAAATCTTTTGCCAGTATTAATTTTTCAAAGAATTTAATTGAAACCGATACTTATTATATAGTTGCGCAAGCTAGCGATAAAAATGGAAATAATATTAAGCAACAAAATAGTATTTGGATTGCCAGCCCTCAAAGTCCATATATCAAAGCCTTAGCCGAAGAAGCTAGCAGTCAACCGCTTGAAATTAAATTAGATAAAAAGGTGTATAGACCTGGTGATACTCTCAAAGCCATGATTAGTGGGCCAGTTACTGGTAGAGAAGGGGCAGAAGCAATAGTCTCAATTGAAGGAGAAAAATTGTATGAATATCAAGTAATTAAATTTGATGCAACAGCTAAGCTGGTAGAAATTCCGATTAAACCAAGTTTTTCACCTAATGTTTATATTTCAGTAACGCTAGTTGATAAGAAACATCAGCTTTATACTCAAACCGAAATAGTCAAAGTTTCACCAGAAAATCATTTCTTGAACCTTGATATCAAAACTGACAAAGAAAAATATAAACCAGGCGAAAATGTCAATTACACAATTAAAGCTACATATTCAGATGGTAAACCTGCTGCAAATACTGAAGTTTCTCTTGGAGTGGTTGATGAAAGCATATATGCGATTAGACCAGAAGTAGCTGAAGATATACGCAAATTCTTCTATAATAGAAAATACAATTCGGTGGTAACGCTCTCATCATTTCCTGAAGAGTATTCGGGTGGGCCTGATAAAGTTGAGCCGCGATTGCGCAAAGATTTCCGAGATACTGCTGCGTGGCTTCCAGCAATTATTACGGATAAAGATGGTATTGCAAAAGCCAGTATAAAATTACCTAACAATATCACAAGCTGGAGAGCGACGGTTAGAGCTATTAGTCAAGAAACTGATATAGGTGCTGGTACTCAAAATATTATTGCAACGCAAGATTTATTTATTAGACTTGCACTTCCGAGATTTTATACTCAGTGGGATGAAGCTAATATTACGGCAATTGTGCATAACTATTCTGATGAAGAGCAATCGGTTGATTTGTCGCTTTCAGTTCCAGAACAATTTGAAACAAAAGATAAGTTAAATCAAAATCTACAAATCAAATCGCAAGAAGCTAAAAGATATACTCTTCCCGTCAAGGTTATTGGATATGGAGAGGCTTTGATTTCGGCAAAAGCTATTCCCAATGAGTCTTCACAAAACAATTCGCTTGATTTGGCTGGAGATGCAATAGAGCGCAAAATACCGATACATTATTTGGGTTTTGAAGATTTTATATCTAAGAGTGGCGTTATCAAAAACCAAAGTGAATCTATTGATTTTGACTTGAATGGGCCATGGAACGATGAAGAAAAGGAATTAGCGGTTAAGAAAGCACTTTATAATTTATCGCTTGCAGCTTCATCGATTGGGCTGGTCACTAATGGACTAGATAGCTTGATTGATTATCCTTATGGTTGTACAGAGCAAACAATGGGTAAATTAATGCCATCTATTATTGCAATTAAGCTCAATAAACAGCTTGGAGTAAATTTGTCTGAAGAGTCTAAGAAAAAATTTGCCAAGGTTTATGATCAATCAATTCTCAAGCTTAAAGAGAATCACAATGAAGATGGCGGCTGGGGTTGGTGGAGATTTGATACTAGTAATTTGTATCTGACAAGTTATGTATTAGAAGGTCTTTATGAGCTCAAAGAAACTGGTTTCGCGGTTGAGCCTGAAATGATAGATAGTGGTATTAAGTTTATTCAGACTGCACAAACCAATCTTTATAATCAATTAAATGATCCTAAATTGGCGATTGATTCTGAAAGTCAAATCGAAGGATTATTAATTGATTTGGCCTACTCTGACTATATATTGAGCTTGTACAACAAAAACATAAAAGCTGAAAAAGATATAAAGAATAAACAACCTAACCAAAAAATCGAACAGTATTTATTATCCAAAGTAAATTCTCCTTTCATATATAAAAATAGTAAAACTGAGCTCTCAAAAAATACGGTTGGTAATACTCCCGAGTTTTTATCATTTTTAGCTTTGTCTCTTTCGAATAGAGGATTCAAGGATCAAGCCAATCAGATTTATCAAAAATTATTAAGTATTAAAAATAAATCTAATGATTGGAATCACTCACCAGAAATGCTTAAAAGACTTGGTAAGAAATATGATTATTCCTATCAATTCACTGGAACAGAATCAACGGCTTTGGCTTTAAGGGCAATACTTGCAATAGATTCTGAAAACAAAGATTTAATTGAATTAGTCAAATCGGCAATTCTTAGACAAAGAGGCAAAGATGGCTGGGAAAATACAAAAACAACAGCGCAAGTATTGAGAGCTTTATTGCTTGAAGAATTATTGAATAAACAAAATAATGCCCAAAACAATGCTTTGCCTGATAGCGGATCTGCGGCTGATTTCAAAGTTAAAACTAATTTGCCTGATATAGCTGATTTAGCTAATTTGAATAATACAAGTGCAGATACAAATAAATCTATTTGGTCGGAATTAGTATTTAATAAGGAAAATATATACTCACCTGAGAAGAAATATTCTGCTAATTTGGATAAATTGCTTAAAAAGCTAAATGAAGCTAAGGAGAATCAGGAAAACGAGAATAAAATTGCCTTATCCAAAGATGGAATTGGTCGCTTGTATTATCACAGCTTGCTTAGCTTCATTAAGCCATTAAAGCCAGGTGACAAAGTTGAAACAAAATCAATTCCAGAAGGTATTAAAATTACGAGGTCTTTTTATAAATTAGTACCTAAACCAATTGGAAAAGATGGCAGTATTCATTTTGTTACTCGTCCGATTTTAGGGCAAGTGAAAGCGGGGGAAACTGTTTTGATGAAGATTAATGTAAATACTCCAATCGATTTGCCATATATTTTGTTAGAAGCAGCTTTACCTAGTGGCGGCGAAGTTGTATCAAATGATCCCAGAGAAGATTTAATGCAGGGTGAAGAGAATACTGGATTTGGTGGTGATTGGGGAGAATGGTGGTGGACTCATCAAGATATACTCGATCATAAAATTGCCTATTTCCTAACCAATTTGCATGCAGGTAAGTCAGAGCTTCATGCAATGGTAAGAATGGAAATGCCTGGCAAGTTTCAACTGAATCCAGTTCAATTACAAGGAATGTATACCGATAAAATAAAAGCCTATTCGGGGCTTGATTCAATCAAGGTAGTTGAATAGGTACTATATATGTTTATTGAAAAACTATTTTCTGATCCATTATTATTTTCTAGCACTGTATTAATAGTGCTTTTGTCAGTTACTATTCATGAGCTTGCGCATGGTGGTGCAGCGATTTTGCAAGGAGATTCAACCCCAAGTGATTTAGGTCATATGACCTTGAATCCAATTAAACATATGGGTTGGGCGGGTATTGTTTTCTTGATTATGTTTGGTATTTGTTGGGGATCAATGCCCGTTAATCCAAGTAAATTTAGAAATCCTAGATGGGGAAATTTTTTGGTTTCTTTTGCCGGCCCAGCAGCCAATCTAATGCTAGGTATTTTATTTACTTTGGCTTTTTTTCTAGTGAGTTATTTGCAAAATTCACCTAATATGGGTTATGCAAATAAAAATTTAATTCTAGTTTTATTTCAAGGTTCAATACTCAACTTTACTTTATTTCTTCTCAACTTATTACCAATACCGCCGCTCGATGGCTTTCATGTCTTCTCTGAGATATTTACACCACTCAAAAAATTATCTGCCTATTCACAATACGCTTTTGTAGTATTACTTTTGCTTTTTAATATTCCTGGATTTTGGCGTGGTATTTCTAATATTGCAATTTATATGATTGAGTTTTTGATTCAACTTATTAGGTTTTTGTTTCCAGCACTAATTTAAATTACTCTTTTACAAGTATTAGTGTCTGAGAATAATTTCAACACAAAACGTCCAACTGTTTTTCTGAGTCTATTTTCTCAGTATATCTATACAGTACACTGCTGTGATATGAGTACATTCGCAATCCGCTACCAGCTTCACAAGAATAGCCCCTAGCTCCCTTGTAAGGGGGAATTCAGAAATCCCACCTGAATTATCAGCTCAGCTTCTAGTTTGTTTTAGTATAGACGCTTCATTTGCTTTTTTAGGTAGTATCTCTTTAGAATGCTCCGCGAGGGAAATTTTGTGAAGCATATCCTGCTGGTGCTCCGCCATAAGCCCCATTCCAATTTGAGCTTAATCTTCCAAATGATGAATTCATTGGTGCCATTCCAGCTCCCATTTGATTACCCCATGACGCACCATTCCAGCCAGAATTGTAGCCAGTATTATAACCAACAGGTGAACCAAATCCCATGGGGAGAGCCGATGATACAGAACCTAAGGCATACGTATTTGGGGCTCTGCCAAAAGAAGAATTGCAGCCAACGGGCGGTGCATAAGCATAAGAAGAACCGCAGCCTGCTGGAACATAAGCGGTTATTGGAATCAAGAATTGTGGTGTAACAGGAGGTGCATAGCTTAGTGGTTGGGCACATGAACTTTGACAGGGGCTTGCACCAGTATATGCATAGCCACCGCCACCACATCCGCAAGCTTGAGAAGAAAGTGGAGCAAAAAGGCTAGCAATAGACATTACTCCCCCGATGAGAAGCATATAGTTGAAATTTGATTTGGCAAAATTTAAAGTTTTCATAGTTTATTCTCTTTTGGTTTCTTTGTAATTTAGAGAGTATTTCTGCTTGGATATCCACCTTACTGAGTGGACTGCGCAAAATACACTATTTAGTTTTTGATTGAAGTATTGATTCAGAAGTGGAATCAACTTTTACATGTTCTATAGACCAAAAGTACTAAGCTAAACAAACTATGAATTAGGGCAATATCTTTCAAATTCAGCAAGAGCATAGTAAGAATATTGGTGAAGTTTAATTCGAATTCATTTTTGCGAGGTGTATTTCCCCTTTGATTGAGTATTACCCTGCTAAGAAATTGAATAGGTCAAATGGAGGGGAATTTCTATATTGGGAAGACGACTCTATAAAAGTATTAAATGCAAGATTCAAGATTCAAGTTTTCTAGTTCATAGAGTTAGTCAACCAGAGAATCAATTATTATGCTGTTTTCGACTTTTTCCCTTTCAGAAAGGGGCCTCGATATGAAATCAACCTTCAAATCAACAATAAAATTTACTGGTAAGGTAATCATATTCTTTTTATTGTTTTTGCCCAGCATAATTCTATTTCCTGGTTTCAATGCATTTGCTGATACTTATACTCAGTCAGCGACCAAAACACCAAAAGAGATTTATAGAGAATATAGCAATTCGATTTTTTTGATTTCGTCTGAAGAAGTTTCAGCGGGTAATAAATTAGTAGAGTATGGAACGGCTTTCTCAATTGATAAGACTGGTTATTTGCTTACGGCTGCTCATTTGC
>Ga0208362_1000192_pt1 | contig 21184 bp, 15 predicted proteins | sample LakMenEpi13Oct10_FD_150693 | JGI IMG/M metagenome (GOLD analysis project Ga0208362, IMG submission 150693) | Freshwater microbial communities from Lake Mendota, WI - 13OCT2010 deep hole epilimnion (SPAdes) | ecosystem: Environmental > Aquatic > Freshwater > Lake > Epilimnion/Euphotic zone ... | reverse complement strand
CACGTCACATTGTTCACACGTCATCAACGTCTGGATTGTTCTCGAACCCAGGTCAAGCAAACTACGGTGCAGCAAAAACTGGTATCGCAACCTTCTCGCAAATTTTGGCGAAGGAATTGGTGCGTTACAACGTCACCAGTAACTCCATTGCGCCTGCTGCGCGTACAAGACTCACTGAAGCAACACCTGGTCTTGGCGATCGCATCGCTGCGCCAAGTAATGCGGCACAGTTCGATGATTGGGATCCAGCGAACATTTCACCATTGGTGTGTTACCTCGCATCTGAAGCATGTGCTTTCACCGGCGAAACTTTCTTTGTGAAAGGTGGCGAAGTAACGCGCATCAAATCATGGGAACGTGCAGAGACTGTTGAACAACAAGATCGTTGGCAAGTGTCAGAACTCACAGCCGCAATGAAGGACATGGCCGCAAAGGTCAACAAATAGCGCACTACCCTCAGTAGTCGCCCCATGAACCCACGTAAGAACGACGAAGAGCTTGTAGAACACGGCCGCAACACCATTGCAATTGAGCAAGGTGGAGTGGACGAAGTCTCTGTTATTCCTTGGTCGTTAATGATTCCCCGGCGCATTGCGCGCAAGGTGGGATTAACGCGTAAATGGGCAACCCTCATCGTTGTTCTTGCAGGATTATTTACAACTAGTTCCACCATCACGGTTCTTGTGGTGTCGCTTGAAACGATTTCCAGAGATCTGAACTCGTCGGTGAGCGTTTTGAACTGGTCCATCACAGGGCCAATGTTGGCTTTCGGTGTTGTGGGTCCTGCGTACGGAAAGATTGGTGACCTGTACGGACACAAGAAGGTGTACGTATTTGGTCTGTTCTTTGCTGGAGTGTTTGCCGGGCTCACAGTCTTTGCATGGAATGCAACCTCAATGGTGGTGTTCCGCTTGTTGTCTGCCACTGCAGGTTCAGCCACGGGGCCAGCTGCAATGGCGTACATCAATCGTTTGTTTGAACCCAACGAACGTGTACGGCCGCTTGGATTGTGGAGTTTTGTAACTGCTGGTGCGCCCGTGCTTGGTGTTGTTTTAGGTGCGCCGTTGGTGGAATCCATCGGGTGGCGAATGATCTTTGTGATTCAAGCGCCACTACTTATCGGTGCGTCGATCTTGGCGTGGAACATGTTGCCGCAAACCTCGCGCATGAAGAACGTGAAGTTCGATGTGAAGGGTTCCGTCACGCTTGGTTTAGGCGCCACGTTGCTATTGCTCACCATTAACCGTGGTCACGTGTGGGGCTGGACTTCGCCTGCGATCGCGGCGTTTGCTGTGGCATCCGTGGCGTCTTTGTATGCATTCGTTCGGATTGAACGCGTTGCTGAAGCACCACTCATGCCGTTGCATTGGTTGCGTACTCCGAATGTGATTCTTCCCATCGCAATTCAGGCTCTCTTGAACTTTGCGTACATGGGTGGCTTCATTGTCGTGCCACAGATGTTGGAGACAGGGCTCGGATTCACGTCATCACACATCGGATGGTTAGTCATTGCTCGGCCGTTGACGTTCTCTATTACTGCACCACTTGCCAGCATGGTGACTATGCGAATTGGTGAACGTCGTTCAGGTGTGATTGGCGCAATTGGCATCATTGTTTCAATGCTGTTGTTGTCGTCAGTTTCTGCTGGCAGTTCCGACATTGTTATTGCGCTAGGTCTTGCAATGTCCGGAGTCGGCTTTGGTATCGCTGGCCCAGCACTCACTGGTCTTGTTGCCAATGCTGTTGACGATGAAACTGTTGGCGTGGCGGGTGCAATGCAACAACTTCTCAGTCAGATGGGTGCAGTGCTTGGCTCCACAGTCATGATTTCAATTCACGAGATGACAGCGGGCAGCACAACCGTTGTCCGTAGTTATGGACTTGCATTACTTGCTGGTGCGGTGACGGCAAGTGTGGCCGCAGTACTTGCAGCCAAGTTGCAAAGCACTGATCGTTCGGGAACACGCAGCGAAGCCACGGCGTAACTCGAATTAGGCAGTAATCGCCTTAATGGCTGCTGCAACTTCAAACGTAATGTCGGTTTGCGGCATGGTGGTCTGCAACATCATCAAGCGTGTGATGTCGCCCTCAACCTTGATGCGTCCACCCATAAATGCTTGCATGCTCGCAGTGGGGTCTTGGTCCACAAACAGTTGACGCGCAGTGTCGTAATCGGTGGTGATGGTGAGATCTGGTGATTCGAGTTGGCCAAGTTCCATATCGAGCGAGCCTTCAGACGTATTGATATAGGCGTTGATATTGCCCTCACCAAAAGGGACCTTTGTTGTAATCACGTTGATTCGAACCAAAGCTTCAATGGTGGGAACAGAATCTGCGTACTTGTGACGGATGTCGCGAGCGGCATTTATCCATGCTTCGGAGAGAAATGGGTGACTCATGGGGAACCTCGATGGGGTGTTTGTACGGATTGTTAAATCAATGTCGGAATACAGGGTTCAATCGGCGAGAATTGAAGGGATGTCACGAATTCTAGTCTCTGAAGAACTTGCCGAAGGCGGCCTAGCCAAATTACGAGCCGCCGGCCACGATGTAGATGTGCAGGTGGGTCTTTCCCCCGAGCAACTTCATAGTGCCATCAAGGGTGCTCATGCGCTCATCGTGCGTTCAGCCACGCAAGTAGACGAAGCACTGTTGGCTGCAGCTGATGATCTTGTAGTTGTTGGTCGCGCAGGTGTTGGCCTCGACAACGTTGATGTTGAGTCCGCTACAAAGCGCGGAGTAATGGTTGCTAATGCTCCCGAGTCAAACATTGTGTCTGCTGCTGAACACACCATGGCGATGTTGCTTGCAGTTGCGCGCAACGTGCCTCAGGCTCATGCAGCGTTAGTGCAAGGCCGTTGGGAACGTAGCAAGTGGGAAGGCGTTGAACTTTTCGACAAGACACTTGGCGTTGTCGGTCTTGGTCGCATCGGCAAATTAGTTGCGCAGCGTGCTGCTGCATTTGGTATGCGCATTGTTGCATTCGACCCATTTGTGTCTGAGGAGCGCGCACGTGCTCTGAATATTGAGTTGTTGCCATTAGATGACCTTGTAGCGAAATCAGATTTCATCACTGTGCATCTTCCAAAGAACAAAGAAACCATCAATCTCTTCAACACGGCCATGTTTGCCAAGGCCAAGCCATCATTGCGGATTATCAATGTGGCTCGTGGTGGCATCATCAACGAAGCAGATCTTGCAAAAGCGGTCACCGACGGTGTGATTGCTGGAGCAGCGCTCGACGTGTTTGATAAGGAACCAACAACTGAGTCCGCCCTGTTTGGCGTGCCAGGCATTGTTGTGACACCTCACTTGGGTGCAAGCACTACAGAAGCGCAAGACCGCGCCGGATTAGACATTGCAGATCAAATCATCTTGGCGCTTGCTGGTGACTTTGTTCCGTATGCAGTGAACATCTCAGCTGCAGATGCCAACGAGACGCTGAAGCCATACTTGCCACTTGCAGAACGTTTGGGTCAATTGTTCTCATCTGCTGCTGGTGACAAAGTGTCCGAACTCGAAATCATCGCGACTGGTGAAATTGCGGGCTATGACACACGCATTCTCACATTGTCGGCCTTGAAGGGTTTCTTTGCAGCTCGTCACGACGACACAGTGACATATGTGAACGCACCGCAGATTGCTGAAGCGCAGGGTGTCACTGTGAAGGAAAACAAAGTTGCATCTGGTTCTGCCAATAGCGACTATGTCAACCTCGTTACTTTGCGTGCCGGTTCGCACAGCATTGCAGCCACACTTGTTGGCCCACGCCGTCAGGCTCGCATCGTGATGGTGGATGACCACATGACAGACGTGCCGCCTGCCGACCACATGTTGGTAGTGCGTAACGACGACCGCCCTGGTGTTATTGGTTTAGTAGGTACTTTGCTGGGCCGTCACAACGTGAACATTGCAGACATGGACGTAGGCCGTGCACTCACGCCAGGTACTGCACTCATGGTGATTGTGCCAACAGCCGAAGTGACAGAGGAAGTTCTGAACGAATTGCGTGCACAGCCAGGCATTATCGAAGTCACTTCGCTTCGCGCGTAGTTATTGGTTTAGCGATGCGCGTTGAGTGCGTCGCGAGTTTCGCGGGCTACTCGTGCTGCCGCAGGCATTGGATCTACCTTGTCGGCATACAAGATTGCGCGTGATGAGTTCACGATCAATCCGGTGCCAACAGAATTAGCGCCGTTCTTCACAACTTCTTCAGGGTTGCCGCCTTGTGCACCTACACCAGGTACCAGTAGTGCCATGTCGCCAACGATTGCTCGCACTTCAGCAAGTTCTGCTGGGTACGTAGCGCCTACCACGAGTGCTACTTCACCTTTATGAGACCATTCATTCGCTGCACGTTCGGCAACAAGTTGATACAAGGGCTTTCCGTCAACAAGTTGAGATTGGAATTCACCACTGCCTGCGTTTGATGTTCGACACAAAACAATTGCTGCGCCTTTTGGGTGCACAAGATATGGCTCAATGGTGTCGCCACCCATGTAAGGGTTCACGGTTACTGCGTGAGCGCCGTACCGATCGAATGCTTCGCGCGCATACATAGTGGCCGTATCGCCAATGTCGCCACGCTTCGCATCAAGGATGATGGGAATAGTGGGGTAGTTGGAGCGAATGTAGGCACAGATGCGCTCGAGTTGTGCTTCTGCACGCGCTGCAGCGAAGTATGCAATCTGTGGCTTGAATGCGCACGCGTATTCAGCGGTCGCATCGATGATGTCAATGCAAAAGTATTCAATACCGTCTGCATCGGGTGAATAGTGATGCGTGAGGCGATGCGGGTCGGGATCAAGCCCAACGCACAAGAGAGAATTGGCTTCCTTCCAGCGTGCTGAAAGAAGTGAGGAGAACGACAAGAGTTAGCCTTCGATGGTGATGGCAGCGGTGGGGCACATGTCGGCAGCCTGAGTGACTTTGTCGCGCAGTTCTTCACCTGGTTCATCAATCAAGATGTAGAGGTATCCGTCGGTGCGTACTTCAAATACTTCTGGCGCGATCTGGGTGCACGCACCGGTTGATGCGCAGATGTCGTAGTCAACGATGACTTTCATGGTGAGCCTCCTGGTTCACTTCCAAACTAGTCGGTACTACTTGGTATCGGAATGGCGTTCGAACGCGCCAAGTACGGCACGAAGTACTGCAGAGGTGGTGTTTGGGTCTCGGCCCACACCCCAACGCGTATCTGTGCCGTCACCGATTTTCATTTCCACATACGCAACAGCAGTTGCCTCCGACCCTTGTCCGAGGGCGTGCTCGCTGTAGTCCACGACATCGATTGATGTATTCAGACCAGAGTTCATTGCATGAACAAAAGCATCAACAGGTCCGTTTCCTTCACCCGAAATGGTCTTGTGTTCTCCACTAATCACCAATTGTGCAGTAATGGTGGTGCGCCCAGATGCTGAGTCGCTGCGCATTTCATGACTTTCCAATTTCATCTGTGGTTGATCAGGCAAGTATTCAGTGCTGAAGGTGTCCCAGATAGCGGTGGGGCTCACCACTGTTCCGGAGTCTTCGGTGATGTGTTGGATGGTCTTTGAGAATTCCACTTGAAGCCGACGTGGAAGATCGAAACCGTGTTCTTCATGCATGATGTATGCAACGCCACCCTTACCGCTTTGGCTGTTCACGCGAATCACAGCTTCATAACTGCGGCCAACATGCTTTGGGTCAATTGGTAAGTAGGGAACACCCCAGCGCGGGTAATCATCTGGCAATGCGGCAAAGCCCTTTTTGATTGCATCTTGATGACTGCCCGAGAACGAGGTGTACACCAAGTCACCTACGTATGGATGACGCGCAGGCACATCCAAGCGATTGCAATATTCAGCAACGCGACGCAATGCATCAATGTCAGACATGTCAAGTTCTGGGTCAACACCATTCATGAACATGTTCATTGCCAAGTTGATGACGTCTACGTTTCCAGTGCGCTCGCCGTTGCCAAACAATGTTCCTTCAACGCGGTCTGCGCCGGCCATGATGCCGAACTCTGCTGCTGCCACACCACAACCACGGTCGTTATGTGGGTGCAATGAGATAACAACTGAATCACGATGTGGGATGTTGCGAATGAACCATTCAATAACGTCGCCGTAGACGTTGGGGGAGTAGCACTCAACGGTTGCAGGCAAGTTCAGGATCAACGGATTCTCTGGTGTTGGCTGAATGACAGCCATCACTGCAGTACAAATCTCAATTGCGTACTCGGGCTCGGTCAGCGTAAAGCTTTCTGGTGAATACTCGTAGCGCACAGTGGTGCCAGGAAGCATTGATTCAAATCGCTTACACATGTGGGCTGCTTCCACTGCAATTTCGGTAATGCCGGCTTTATCCAAACCAAAGACAACATCGCGTTGCAATGGGTTGGTGGAGTTATAGAAGTGCACGATCGCTTTCTTCACACCGTGCAAACATTCGTATGTGCGTTGAATCAATTCTTCGCGGCACTGCACCAACACTTGAATCGTTACATCATCAGGAATGAGATCTTCTTCAATCAACTGACGAACGAAGTCATAATCTGGCTGGCTTGCCGACGGGAATCCCACTTCGATTTCTTTGAAGCCCATGTTGACCAAAGCTTTGAACATGCGCATCTTGCGCTCTGGGTCCATTGGGTCAATGAGGGCCTGGTTGCCGTCACGTAAGTCGACACTGCACCACAGCGGTGCCTTCGAGATGGTGTTGTTCGGCCATGTGCGGTCGGTGAGGACGATAGGCACGTACGGTGCGTACTTCTCGAATGGCATTTTTTTCGGTGTCACGTTTTGTGGAGGCATTGTTTGTTTCCTTTAAGAGATGGGTCAGAACTGAAGTGGGGCAAAGAAAAAACCCCCTGTCCGAAGGCAGGAGGTTTCGACAGCAACGATATGCGGCTGCTGCCGTTACATAAGGAGGAGCAGGGTCGCGGTTGTCATTGCTTTTTAGGTTAGCCCCCGAATGAGCACAGCGCCACCCTTCGAAAGGGAATCAGTGCTCCGGGGCTTAGGAAACGAGGAAGTTACCGAATTGCCACGGGTCGCTTGGGTCAAGCAGGGCAGCGTGGTCGGCCCACTGATCAAAGATGTCCTTACGGGTACGCAATGGATTCCAGTCAGTTGGACCAGAGAATTGCGTGCCGAGGTATGGCTTTGCTTTTTCAAGAATGAATTCGTGTGGCAAATCATCGGGAACGCACACGCCAGAAGATGGCGAGACAAACATCCACTGAATAGCCGACACGATAGACGCCGCAACTTGCAACGTGGTGGCGCTTTGGTGTGGCAGAACCTTGCGTGCTTCATCGATAGACAGAAGTGAACCTGTCCACCATCCGGTGAAGTCGTGACCAAGAAGTAATACGCCCAGTTCATCGCGACCACTGATGATGTCATCGTTCAGTAGACGTTGCTTTGGCTGCATTTCCCAGTCACGCATTTTCAATTCATGCACACTGGCGATTGCTTCGTTCGATGGGCAATACGCGTAATGCACGGTGGGGCGATACGCATCAGTGCCGTCAGCATTTTTCACAGTGAGGTGTTTGCACATTGTGTATGCCTCACCATGGCGAATAACCATGCCGTGGGATTCACCACTTGGTACCCACGTGCGCACCCAAGTGTTCATGCCGGGTTGAGCGATACAGATCTGATTACGCGGACCATCGTCGTTGTGCGTGTATGCGCGTGGCGGCAAGGTGCGTTCATGTGTACCCCAGCCAAGTTCTGCTGGCGCAATGCCTTCTTCGTAGAAACCATCGACCGACCAAGTGTTTACAAATTCATTCACTTGTTTCGGAGTGTTGGTGATTTGAGTGTCGCGCTCGGCAATGTGAATCACTTTGGTACCAGTGAGCATGGACAACTTGTTGAACTCGCCCTGTGCGAGTGCGGCCTCCATCGCAGACTGTCTGTCGCCAGCGCGGCCTTCGACCAAAATCTTGGAACTGATTTCAGCGAGTGCTTGCTTTACAAAGTGGCTAACTAGGCCAGGGTTTGCACCGTGTTCTAGTACTGCAGTTGCGCCGCCATTGCCGCCCCAACCATTAATCATTTTGGTCAACGACTGATGACGGACATACAACGTTCTGTCTGTTGGTGAAGTAGACGCCATGTCTTCGTATGGGTCCCACAGTTCAACTGATGTATTCAGATAACGAACATTGTGGTCGTGGCACCAGGTGAGAATTGTTGGTGCGTCGATATTCCATGCAAGGTCGAGCAACATGTCGCCATCAGATAGACGTGCGCTCAAAAACTCATCGATGTTTTCCTGAGTGACACGACCGTTTTCCCAATTCACGCCAAGCGCGATGAGATCTGCAATGCGATGTCGGTTGTCGACGAAGTCAACAACCGTGATGGAGTGCGGGTCTACGCCAACATCACGAACAAGAAGTGGGAGAGTGCACTGGGCAACTCCGCCGCAACCGAGAACGAGAATGCGGCGGGGGATATGGCTGGATTGTGAAGCGTTAATGGGTATCCACTATCCCAACTCGGCAGCGACAGTGTCGTCACTGATGAGATCGTCCAGCTGTTCGCTGAACTGAGGTTCGGCCGGCACGAGCAATGCTTGCCAATCGTATGAATGTCCTTTTTGGCCACGCGTTTGCGTGCCATCGAGTTGTGCGTCCATGAGAACTCCTCCCGTGAGGGTTGGGGGTTCGCCCGTGGCGGGTGGCGCACGCCGTTGTCGAAAGACTCGGTTCGTACGACTTTGCTCGGTGCTTTCCGTTAGTGGTTGGTCCTTTCTGTACGAGTCTTTCTCGTATCAGGAATGGAAAAACTAACGCACCGAAGAGGCGAACACACGAATTTCAGATGAAAAATAAAGAATCATTTGGGGAAATGTGTCTCAACTGGTCATGAAACACCCAAATGGGGCACTGCTGGGATACCGTGACCACCGAAATGTCCAATCCCCCCACGACCTCAGAACGAGTACAGACCCCAACTGGCTTTGCCGCCTTGGGTGTTCCTCCCGAAGTAGATGCCGGTCTTGCTGCCGCAGGCTTCGCCACTCCCTTTGCAATTCAGACCGAAGCCATTCCCGTTGCTATGCGCGGAGTTGATGTGTGTGGTCGCGCCCGAACAGGCTCTGGCAAGACGCTTGCGTTTGGTGTTCCCATGTTGGCGCGAGCCGAAAAGTTTGCCCGTGTGCGTGCGCCACGTGGTTTGGTGCTTGTGCCTACTCGTGAATTGGCATTGCAAGTTGCTGAAGTTCTGCAACCAATTGGCAAAGAATGCAATCGAGTCATCTTGCCTGTGTACGGCGGTGCATCGCGAGACGATCAGATCGATGCGCTCGAAAAAGGTGTGGACATCATTGTTGCAACACCACTTCGCCTTATCGACCTCATGAAAGCAGACGAAGTTGATATGAGTGACGTACAAGTTGTCACTCTCGACGAAGCTGACCGCATGGCTGATGAAGGTTTCACGCCACAAGTTGAGTGGATACTTCGCCATGTCACTGGTGAGCATCAGACAATGTTGTTCTCAGCAACACTCGATGGCCAAGTAGGAAACCTTGTGCGTCGATACATGAAATCGCCAGAAGAAGTTTCTATCGATTCACCGACTGACACTGTTGGCACGATGCACCATTTGTTCTTGGCAGTCCACAAGATGGACAAAGACAAAGTTATTTCTGCAATCGCAAATTCAACTGGGAAAACAGTTGTGTTCTGCGATACGAAGCGCATGTGTGATCGCGTAACAGAGAATTTGCAAGACATGGGAGTGAATGCACTTGCCATTCACGGTGATCTCACGCAGGCTGCTCGTGAAAAAGCTATTGCTCGATTCACAAAGAACGAATTGCTTGTGCTTGTGGCTACCGATGTTGCCGCTCGCGGAATCGACATTGACGATGTAGAAGTTGTTGTGCATTACGTGCCGCCGATCGATTCAAAGGCGTACTTGCACCGTTCAGGCCGTACGGCTCGTGCGGGACGCGACGGTTGGGCTGTCACCTTGGCTGAATACAACCAGCACACCACATGTCGCATTATTCAGCGGGCACTGCGTTTGCCAACAAACCCGCCGGTGGAGATTTTCAGCAATGATTCCCGCCTGCAGAACCTGAATACCTTCCTCTAATTTCAGGTAACACACCCCTGCAGTACAGTGACCTAGTTGCTGACACTGGGCTGTTGTCAGCAGAAGGGTAGGCAACATGGCAGAAGATTTCGGTACTGGTTTGCGGGTTTCGTACGTTGCAAACCTGGCTCAAATTGTTCAGCCAGTTGTCTCTTATCTCAACTCGTCGCCAGCAGATCGCGACATTTTTGCACCCGACACCATTGTTGTTCCGAATGCCGGAGTGCGCGCGTGGCTCCAACAACAAATTGCCACCACAGTCGGCACTACGCCAGATGAAGTAGACGGCATCTCAGCCAACCTCAACATTGGTTATGTAGGCATGATTCGTCAGATGGCGGGCCATGCTCGCATTCAAAATGATCCTTGGGATATCGAACCGCTCACTATTGCGGTTCTCGATTGTCTTGCTGGCCTACCTGAAGCGCCAGCGCTCACACTTCGCTACGGCGGCATGTTGCGTGCAGCGCGTGCAATTGCAGACACCTTCGACGTGTATCACGCACGCCGGCCACAAATGATCGACGCATGGGAAAAAGGTCTCGCAGTGCTTGCGCCAGAGCTTGGCAACAAGATCTCTGAAGGTGAATGGGAAATCATTCAGCCAGCACTCGACAATCAAGATATGTGGCAGTTTCATCTGTGGACAAAAGTACGCGCACACATCGGAGTGCCTAGTCCGCCAGTGCAGATCAATTCACTAGTGAGCGGCCTTCTCGACGGTTCACTCAAGCCGGGCGCAGAACGTTTGCTCATTGTCGGTTTGCAAGCCCTCGATAGCCGCACCATTCAGCTGGTGCAGACACTTTCCACATACATACCTGTAGAGGTTGTACTGGTGCACCCTTCACCAGCATTGGCACAGAAGTGGCAACCCCAAGCTCTTGCTATGGCCGGCGCAATTGGTGCCACGGCAATCCGTCCAAAAGATGCGGTGGTGGAAGACGGAGTGCATCCATTGGTGAGCACCTGGTTGCAAGGCAGTCGCGAGGCCCAACTTGTGCTCGGAACATTTGGTATTCAGCCGTCGTTTACTGTGCAATCTGAAGTTGTGCCATCACGTACTCGGTTGCAGCACTTACAGCACTGCGTCATACACGAACCACATGTTCCAGCGCAACCAGTGTCTGAAACTGATTTTTCTCTTCAGATTCACCGCACACACGAGTTGAGTCGACAAGTCGAGATTTTGCACGATGCGCTTTTGCACGCATTTGATGAGTTGCCAAACCTCGAACCACATGAAATTGTCATTTTGTGCGCTGACATGGCAACGAGTGCGCCAATTCTTCAATCCATTTTCGGCCGTGAAGTGCAAGTAGTGGACAAGAACGGAGTTTCTCGCACTGTCACCATTCCATTAGTTGTTGCAGACCGCGGATTACGTGAAGTCAGCGAAGGCGCACGTTTATTGTCTGCCGTATTGGAAGCCATGGGATCTCGTGCGTCACGCACTTCGGTCATGAACGTATTAGCCGTCGACGCTGTGTTGTCCAACTTGTCTCTGACGCGTGAAGTATTTGATATTTGGAATCAGCTTCTTGATCGAACCGGCATGAAGTGGGGCCTCGACGCCTCCCATCGTGCGCAGCAAGGTTTGGTAGCTGCAGCAGGCGAGACCTATACATGGCTCTCCACTGTGCAGCAGTCGCTACTCGGAGTCTTGCTTCCCGACGCAAAACCAGTAGCGGAACTCGGCGGAGTCATCCCGCTTGACGATCTCGATACAGCCGATGTTGACGCAGTCGCTGCATTGTCGTACCTGTTGTCATTGCTTATGGAATGCGAGGTAAACACTCGCGTTCAACGCAGTGTGTCCGAGTGGTGTTCATTGCTGGAAGAACTATTGGTGGAACTGTGTGGCATGAACAGCGACGCATTGGTAGAGCCACTTGAAGTGTTGCGTTCATTGAGAGCTTCTAGTCAGCTCATTGGTTCTGGCAGCACTACGGCCGTGCCGTTCGATGAGTTCGCCAGCATTGTGGTTGAACGCGTAGAGGCAACGCCAGGCCGCCAGCCATTGCGCACTGGCGCAGTAACGGCTACGTCGTTTGTCCCATTGCGCTCCGTCCCATTCCGTGTGGTGTGCATTTTGGGTTATGACGATGCCGTGGTCAGTGTGAAGGAAATTGAAGGCGACGACCTCACAGGCCGCCAGCGTTTCATCGGCACATCAGATTCTCGAATCGACACGCGACGCACATTCCTCGACGCGATGCTTGCTGCATCTGATCGATTCATCGTCACGTGTATTGGCAAAAGCATCAAGAACAATGCGCCCGTTCCATTCATCACACCGCTCGCCGAGTTTGTCGATATGTGTCTCGATGCCGACTCGTCTTCTGATGAAGCAAAAGTAAAGACGAGCCGGTTGGTTTTTGATCATCCTCGTCACGCAATGAGTTCCAATAACTTCATTGTCGACAAAGTTGTGCCAGGCATGGTGTGGGGCCACAACGGTGCTTCATTTACTGCGGGGTCTGTGGTGGGAACCACGAATGTTTCGCAAACTTCAACCGTGACACCGTTCAATGTAGAGCAACCAGAGGTAGTCACTATTGACGATCTCATCAAGGTTCTCGATTATCCCGAAGATTTCTTCTTGAACACAGTGGGTGTCAGTAAGTGGGTAGACAAAGTGCAGGCAGACACAGCGCTTCTGCCAATCGATATTGATGTTCGCCGATTGCGTGAACTATGGAACGAGTTGCGTGAACTATCGGAAGCAACGTCCTCTTCAACAAATCGTTCTTCAAAGAAATTCAAGAGTGATGAACTATCGGCGTGGCAAACCCTGAAAAAGGAACGCGGGGCGGTGCCTGTTGGCGTGTTGGGAGACGATGCACTCGATAGCGCTCAAACTTTATTGGACGAAGCGGATGCTCTTACCAAGCAGTGGGGTTTCCCGACCATGGTAGAAACTGAACGCGAAATCTCTTTGCAACTCCCCAATGGGGTAGTAGAAGGGACCGTCTCCTATTTCGAAACTGAAGAATTGGCTGGGTTTGCTTCTTTGTATGGTGTCGATCGTTTGCATTCACGAGCTGCTGTCTTGTTATTACTGCTTGCTGCACAAGGAGTCATTAAGCATTCAGCAATTCTCTTTGGGTACGACGACAAGGCAAACGAAATCAAAGTAAACAATGTGTTTTTTGAGATCGCACTCACGCAAGAAGATGCTCTCCAGCGGCTTGCAGGTCTCATAGATGCAGTTCACATTGCACGAACAATTCCAGCAGTCAAATTTGGTGGGACAGTGAAGGCAATTCTCGCTGCTGAAGCCTCCGATGAAGAGGAAAAATCACCAGAGTTTGCTTTCGATAAATTTGTCGCTTCTGATGAGTACGGAAAGTCGCTTGAACGTCGTTTGTTTGGAGAAGAGCCTAGGTATTCAGACGTGTTTGCTGCTGACGGTCCGATTCGAGAATTTTGGTCAGCTCTCACAGGCGCGGTGAACGGACCAAAGTTCAAGAGTTCTGCAAAACATGGTGTTACAACCATCAAAGTTTCGGGGTACATCGTCAAATGAGTAATACATCTGCCATCGACAAACTTACGATCACAAATGGTCTGTTCCTGGAGGCCAGCGCCGGCACGGGCAAGACCTACACAGTTGCCGCTCTGGTCACGCGTGAACTCGCAATGGATGACACCTTGCGTATCGGAGATTTCCTTATCTCCACATTTACGCGTAATGCATCTGCAGAATTGAAGGACCGAGTACGTCGTCGCATTATTGAGATGGCAGAAATTGTGTCTATCGGAACTGCAGTGCCAGACGATGATTTGTCTACTTATCTCTGTAGTCAAAATGAATCAAAGCGGCACCAGATTGTTGTCAATTTGCGTCGTGCAGCTGTCGAGTTTGACACGGCAACTATTGGCACCATTCACTCGGTGTGCTCGCGCATCCTTACGCTTGCCGGACTGCCTAGCGGTAATGGAAACGAAGCAGCCTCTACCAAGGTGCTCATCCAGCAAAAAGTAAATGATTACGTTGCCACGCAGGCAATTCAGATGGCCACTAACTCTGCAGCGCGCTCGGGTGTAGCGCAGCTGTGGGATCCAGCTCTCTTGGCAAAGATTGTGGAGGAGAAAGTTTCTGCTCCCGATGCTGAACTGTGGGTAGATCTGAGCCATCCAAATGCAGCACAACTGCAACAACTGGTTTTAGACATTCACGCAATGGTGGCGTCCATTCACAAACAGACCCAGACCAACCCAACCTTCGACGATCTATTGCGGCGAGCAGCCGCCGTCATGGAAGACCCTCAGTATGCGGTGGCAGTTTCTGCGATTCGTCAGAAGTATCGCATGGCGTTTGTGGATGAAGCGCAGGACACGGATCCACTGCAATGGAGTATTTTTCGCGGAATCATTCAGGCCATCTCCAAAGATTCTTTCCTCGTAGTAGTGGGTGACCCGAAGCAATCCATCTATCGATTCCGTGGAGCCGATGTCAACGCTTACCTTGAAGAGCGTGACGTAAAGAATCTCATCTCGCTTGACACAAACTTCCGTTCTGATGAAGACATGATCACAGCGCTGAATGCGTTAATGGATGGTCAGAATTTTGGAAATCAAATCGACTACGTGCAGGTGAAGTCTGCGCCTGCAAATAAAGGGTCGCAGTTGTCGCGGTTTCAACCAGTCGAGATTGTAAATCTGGGCGACAAACCAAAGGCCAATGTTCCACAGAAGGTTGCAGCACTTCGCGTTGCTGAGTTGTTGAAACATGCTCAGATAAATGGCGAGAAGGTTGCGCTTTCAGATGTGTGTGTGCTGGTGCGAGCGAATGAGATTGGTATCAGCCTGGAACGTGAACTGCGTTCCATGAAGATTCCGGCCGTTAGTGGTGGTACCGCGTCTGTCATTCAAAGTGAAGCAGCGCAGTCACTGCAACAGTTGTTGCAGGCGCTAGATCGTCCTAGCGACATGGGCCTTGTGCGCACTGCAGTATCCAGCATGTTCTTTGGCCGTTCGCTGCTCGACCCAGCTGTCATGGCACACGGAGTTGTGTCTACCAGCACTGATGAAGGTGGAAATGATTCAACAGCTGAATCAATGGCCGGTATCGATGTCGAGCATGAGTTCATTCGTACTCTTTCTCGCATCATTCGCAAAGAGGGCATAGCGGCAGTTGAAGCACAAATTCTCAGTAATCCGTTGTGTCTCAACTCCATGTTGCGTTCAGAACGTGCTGAGCGCCGTCTCACTGACTTGCGTCACCTTGTGGAACTCATCCACCAAGAAACAGAAGGTAAGGGAATCGAAGCATCAACAGCGTTACAGACTATTGCAGATCTTGAATCTCTAGATGCCACTGCTGAACTTGTCAGTCGTCGCATCGAAAGCGATGTTGACGCAGTGAAGATTCTCACTGTGCACGCAGCTAAGGGGCTTGAATTTCCTATTGTGGTCGTGGCCGACCTGTGGAAAGACAAAACACTCGGTGATACCAAAACAAAGACCGCCGATGAACGTGCGACCAAGAAGCCCCCTGTGTTCTTGTCTCCTCAAGCCAATGCTGCTGGCAAAAAACATCGTTGTATCGATGTTGCTTGGGTAGAAGCGGGTATTCCAACATCGATTGCACGCCACTTGTCAGAGGCCGAAGCACTCGATGAAACAAAGCGCCAGTTTTATGTTGCAGTAACTCGCGCCAAGCACCATCTCTCTATTTTATTGCCTAGTAATCAAGACGGATGCGTGGCGTACATGTGCATTAACACTGATGCAATTGGTCAAAAAGATTCACTAATTCCTGTTGTTCCTATCCCTGCGAAAGTTTTGCCAACAATTCCCACACGTGTCGTTCCAGTCAGCACTCATCCATTCGATGGCTCCACTACGCAGACATATCGCCGTACTTCATTCTCCGGTATCTCTGAACTTGCGGCTGGTCGCGTGCAATTGATATCGCATGCGGCGCCAGGTTCTGGCCTCGATGAGCAACCAGATTTCTTTGGCGGTCATGTGCATTCTGCAGGGGCAGAAGTCCCACTGGGCACGACCATGCCTCTTGCCCGCGTACCAAAAGGTACGTATATCGGCACAGTGATTCACACCATCTTTGAACACTTTGATACATCTGCTCCATCCATTGTCAATGAGATGACGCGTCTCGTCGACAAACATGCGTCTGGCCCGGCATTGTTGTCATCCCGCAAAGACCTCATCGATGGTTTGGTGCTGGCAGCTCAGACTCCGCTTGGTCCACTCATGGGTGGTGCGTCGTTGGCCACTATTCCATCGAGCGACCGCCTTCCCGAACTTTCCTTCGAAATGGGTCTCGCGCATCTGTCGAAAGATATTCGCGTGAAACAAATAGGGGATGTATTGCTTGAAATGCTTCCAGCAAATGATCCATTGCGCGCCTATGCACAAATGTTGAGCAGTGAACAGTTCAACATTCCTTTGGCAGGTCTTATCAATGGTTCCATCGACGCAGTTCTTCGCGTGAAAAATAGTGAAGGCGCTGAACAATTGTTCATTACCGACTACAAGAGCAACCGACTCGACGAGGAAGATGATGCTCAGTTGATCGACGCGTATCATCCGTCGCGGTTAGTGCATGCCATGGAACATCACCACTACCCATTGCAAGCAATTTTGTATGGAGTTGCAGTTCATAGGTTCCTTCGGTGGAAGTCGCCTGCAACAAATAGCGACGATGCCATCGGCGGTGTCGCATACTTCTTCCTTCGTGGCATGGTGAACGACCCTGCATTTGTTGACGATCAAGGTTGTCCGTACGGTGTGTTTCAGTGGAAAGCCCCAGCTGGCTTGTGGACACGTCTTTCCGATGTATTGGCAGGTGTTGGTCGTGCGTAGTTATTCTCAGTTTCAATCGCTCATCAAAGAAGAGATTGTCTCCATCGTCGACATTCATGCGGTGTATGCATTGTCTGATCTTGCTCCACCAAAGTCAGCAATACCTGCTGAAGTAGTGGCTGTCCTTGCTATGGCAATGGGGGCAGGCAGAGATGGAAACACATGCATCAATCTCGACGCGCTTCCAAAACTTCCTGCAGTGGCAGGAGTGTCATGGCCCACTTCTGTAGCAGCTTGGACATCGTTGCTTTCGTCGTGCACAGACTTGGTGAGGGTTTCCTCTCAGCCTGAAACTTCTCCACGACATCCGTTTGTTCTTGATGACACGCGTTTGTATATCGCGCGGTCATACGAAGAAGAACGTGCAGTTGTTAACCATCTGGTGCGCTTACATGCGGGTGGCCAACTCACAGTTGTGCTCGGTGGTCCAGGTACCGGTAAGACCACATACATATCGGGTGAACTCATCACTATGTTCTCGGGTGAAGGCGCAGACAGCATCAAGTTGTCGTTGGTGGCACCAACTGGAAAGGCTGCGCGCCGTATGCGTCAGTCTCTAATGCGTGCGTTGTCTCGCTCCACAGCACCGGAAGATGTGATCAAGAAGATTCTTGATGCCGCAGACTCGCGAACAGTGCACAAACTTTTGGGCATGTCGCCGCGACGTGCGCAACGATACAAATTCAATTCAGACCCCAAGAGTCGCCTGAAATGCAATTTGCTCATCGTGGATGAAGCATCGATGATGTCTTTGTCATTGATGTATCACTTACTTGAAGCACTGGAAGACGGTGCGAAAGTGTGGCTGGTAGGGGACCCTGATCAGCTAGCCAGTGTCGATGCCGGAACGGTGCTCGGCGACATCTCTCAAGTTACGGTTCCTGTCGGTTCAAGATTCCATAGTTCATTTGTTCCGCGCACTGTGCAGCACCGTTACCCAGAAGAATCACGTATCAATCGATTAGTGAAATGTGTACGTGATGCTGAGTCGCAGAAAGACATTGACCTCTTCCTTGCGATTTTGGCGGAGACTTCTCCCGATGTTTCATGGATTGATCCAAAGGTACATAAAGACGAACTGAAGAAGCTGACGCAGTTGGTCATAGATAACGCAAATGCGGTAGCAAGTCTTGCTGAAGCAGGAAAATCTGAAGAGGCATTAGCCACGTTGGCCTCGGTACAAATTTTGTGTGCCAACCGTGAAGGAGCAATGGGTGTTGCAGGTTGGAACCGATCTATTCAACGTGCCGTAAAGGGGAGTGCATCTCACCCGTTTTATTTCGGTCGACCAGTCATGATCAACAAAAATGATGACTCGCTGCAATTGGCAAATGGTGACGTGGGAGTGGTGTGCAACATCGGCGGTATACGCAAAGTCGCATTCGAAGGTCTGGACAAGCCCGTTGAGATTCCCGTCAATAGTCTTCCCTCGGTGGACACTGTGCATGGTCTCACCATTCATAAGAGCCAAGGTTCTGAGTACACGCACGCGGTGGTTGTATTGCCCACGCAGCAGTCAAAGATATTGACTCGCGAGCTTTTGTATACGGCCATCTCGCGACCAACCGAACAGTTGACCATTGTCGCAACAGCCGCCGCCATTGCGTATGCCATCAACAATCCGATTCGCCGCTCGACTGGCTTAGTCACTGCTCTCAAAGCCAAGTAACGCAACGCCCTTAGGGTGCTGTGTTAGAACTCATATGTCCAAATCAGAGGAGCACACATGTTGTTTTCACCCATGAAGAAATTCCTCACTGCGTTTGTCGTGGTTGTGTTTAGCGCCGTTTCATTGTCGCCAGTGCACTCCGTGCCGGTGGAAGACGAGCAATGGCCGAGCCAATTTTCATCCGAAACCCCATTGCACGGATTTGAGTTGAACGAAGTGTCTGGTTTGCGTGACAACGTTTCTGTGCTGATCGGTTCTGATAGCACCGGTCAAAAAATTTGTTCGTCGGTCACAGACGCCGCGTGTAGCAGCACTGCTGGCTATTCATTTCGCGCTGTGCTCGGGCCTTGTACCAGTACGGTCACTATCGACTGTATTGAAAGCGTCACGGGTACATCGTCTGGCGGCACTGCAGTTGCCGGTGTTTTCAAAGAGTTTTTCCCAGCACGTGGCGTAAACGATTACACAGGGTCTACCGCAGATGGTGTTCCCGACGGGCGACCTCCAAGCCTGTGGACGCTCGCTGGCCTTCCGCATGCGTACGGAACTGAATATCAAGTGACGGTGCAGGTAACTGGAGCGAAGATAAATGGTGATGCAACAAAGCCATTGCGTAGTTTCTTTGCAAGCGTTACTCCGGTCAATATTTTTCAAACCGAGTGCAATGTGCTGTCCAACGGAACATGTATGGACAAGTACCGAGAAGAAGTACGTAGTGGCTTACAGGTAATTGGTTTTGCGGGTGTAGCAGCAGATCAGGATAAAGGCTTTCGTTGCCAGAACTGGGGCGAAGATTCTAAGTGTGCTCTCAAACGTGCATTTCCCGCAGGTTCCAAATTCGCAGTGCAAGTTCGTCTCTCAACCACACCTACAGGGTGGTTGCATGGCCGACTTCAAGACCCCACCGCATCAATTGAACGTGTGAACAACCAGACCACAATCAAGATTTCAGCAGAGCCCACGAAGGTTCCTGCAGTCTCTGGTGTTGGGCAATGGGCGCAATTGCCAACTGCAGTGCAAGAGTCATTTATTGCAACGTGCGAGAACAAACGTTGTGGCACGCGACGTAGCGAACAGGCATCTGATAGTGCGGTGCAGGGAATGCCCGTGTCGAGTCGCAACATCATCTTTTCACCCGCTGCATACAGTGAAGAGGCATTCAAGCAATTGAAATTGTGGACCGGATTTATTGGCGACAAAGCAGCCGCAATGCCATCGCAATGGAGCGTACGTACTCTTAGCTACTCAGAGATGCAGAATGGTCCAGCGTGTATTCGCAATGGCGTTGGAGTCACAGGAATTGTGGCAACTAATGCATCGGCGTATGCAGAAGGTCCGCCGACCTACAGCAGTGCAACTTCCACATTGAATTACAAAGTGGCTGCACCGCACTATGAAAAGGATGGAACCACTGTCTTCAATGGTCGGTACGACCTCATTCTTCGTTCCGACATTGCAAATTGCTTGTACGGAGTCTCCGATGGTGCCTCTGAAGCAACTGTTTCAGTGACAGGCGAAGATGGCAAAGCTAAGTCCGCAACTACAGCTTTCACATTCAAAGATGGCTGGTTCAAGTTCTCGGCCTCAGGCTTTACCCACTCTGCTCCTACCGTCAAGGTAAAACTGTCGAAGATTTATCCGAAGGTGACGATGGGCCGATCAATCTCTGTTACAGCTGCAGCCAAGAAAAATGGCGTAAAGATTCCAACAGGCGCGAAAGTTTTGGTCACTGTCGCTTCGTCATCAAAGAAGAAGTGTTCAGTCTCGGGCAACCGCACCGTACGTGGCCTTGCAAAGGGAACATGCACGTTGTCAGTGTCTGTGACGCCGAAGAAGACAAAGGCTGTACCAAAGCCGAAGACCACGCGAAGCACGGTCAAGATCATCATTAAGTGATGGTGTGGCTACAAGGCCACCTCACTTAACTCAACCAGGCTGGACGATTCTTTTCGAACGTATTGATCTCGTCTGCATGCGTCATCGTGATGCCGATGTCGTCAAGGCCGTTCAAGAAACGATGTTGCGTTGGCGGGTCCATCGGAAAGGACTCTTTGAATCCTTCTGCAGGAACTTCAACAGTGAGGCGTTCCATGTCGACTGTTATTTCCACTTTCGGATTCGCATCAATAAATGCCCACAACTGATCAACCGATGCTTGTGACAACACCACTGGTGCAAGACCATTCTTCGTGCAGTTGTTACGGAAGATGTCGGAGAAACTTGGAGCAATTACTGCGTCAAACCCGTATTGCTGAATTGCCCATACTGCGTGCTCACGTGACGAGCCCACGCCGAAACTTGGACCGGCTACCAAAATGCTTGCGCCCGCATATTGTTCATCGTTCAGAACAAAACTGCGATCATCGCGCCACGTGGAGAAGAGCCCGGCTTCAAAGCCAGTGCGCTCGACACGCTTTAGCCAATCTGCAGGAATGATTTGGTCGGTGTCAACATCGCTGCGCTTGAGTGGCACAGCAGTGCCGGTGACAATACGAAAAGCTTTCATTACAAATCTCCTGGGCTTGCGAAGTGACCGGCAACAGCAGTAGCTGCTGCAACGGCGGGGGATACGAGGTGG
>Ga0208362_1000190_pt1 | contig 21214 bp, 18 predicted proteins | sample LakMenEpi13Oct10_FD_150693 | JGI IMG/M metagenome (GOLD analysis project Ga0208362, IMG submission 150693) | Freshwater microbial communities from Lake Mendota, WI - 13OCT2010 deep hole epilimnion (SPAdes) | ecosystem: Environmental > Aquatic > Freshwater > Lake > Epilimnion/Euphotic zone ... | reverse complement strand
TGCAATACCAGCGGCACCAGCTCCAGAAACCACAACTTTAATTTGATCTATTTTTTTGCCTGTTAGCTTGAGTGAATTGTAAAGAGCGGCCAAAGTTACAACTGCGGTTCCATGTTGATCATCATGAAAAACGGGGACATTTACTTCTTCTTGCAATCTACGCTCAATTTCAAAACAGCGAGGTGCACTAATATCTTCGAGATTAAAACCACCAAAAACAGGCTCAATCGATTTGGCTATATCAATAATGTGATCAACACTTTTGCCATGAACGCAAATGGGGAAGGCATCAACATTTGCCAAAGCTTTAAACAACATACATTTGCCTTCCATCACGGGCAAAGCTGCTTCAGGCCCCAAATCTCCTAATCCCAAAATAGCTGATCCATCTGAAAAAACCGCAATTGTATTTTTCTTTATGGTTAATTCACGGACTCTTTCAGGTTCAGCTGCAATTGCCTCACAAACTCTGGCCACTCCTGGTGTATAAACTATTGCCAAATCAGCTTTAGTTCTGACATTTATTTTGCTTTTGATTTCAATTTTGCCACCTTGATGAGCTTCAAATACTCGATCGAGAAAAACTAAATCTTTGAACTTATTCTTTGCTTCAAGCTTTTCAAAAATGCCTTGCGCTTGTTCTAAAGACTCGGTAAAAAATTCAATATCTCTATGCCCGCCACTATCTTGTGACTCAATTTGCCCAACCGTCGCACCCAATTCTTCAATTGCTTGAATTAAATTACAAAGATCATTAGAACTTCCAGAGAATCTAAGCGTTGAATGGAAGTCTTTGTGGGTAGACTTGGAGAGGGTAAATGGCATATGAGTGATTTGATACAACTTGGTGATATGTTGGGTGAAATACTGAAAGAAACAAAAATTTCTAAATTTGCACTTATATTAAACTATTTGAAGGCTGAAATACTCAGATATTTGAAGCTATGAAATAAATTTTTTGCAAGATAAAAGCGTGATTTCTAAGGGGATTTCTAAAAGCTTTTGAATTGTCATAGATGGGATTTTAAAACCATTTCCCAGAGCCTCCTTCTATGGTTGAGGGGTGAAAAAATGCAAATCTCACAGAAACACTCTTAGAAACTTAGTATTCAAAGAAACGGGGGAGCTCAGAATTGATTTTGATAACTGATCGATTTTCGGATACACTCAAAGAAATTTAGTATTTAAAGCTGTGCAAAATCCTTATTTTTTATTTTGTAATATCGTTTTCACTACAGCATTACCACTCTGAACAGCTCCATTCATATAGCCAGCATAATCTTGGCTGCAATGTTCGCCCGCGAAAAGCAATCTGCCATTGAGTTCAGACTCTCCAGCGGCTCCCATCAGGGTTGTGTATTGTCCAGGTTTAGGACATGAATAGCTTCCTCTTGCAAAAGGATTTTGAGTCCAAAACATAGAAGCTCTATTACCATCCAATTCAGTATTCAAATCTCGCCCTTGATTGATAAGGCTGAAATCATTTAGCGAATTATCAAAAGAATTATTATCTTTTTGCAAGCCTGCTTTACCACCAAGAAAGTTGGTAATAATTGCTGAATTGCCCGTCTGAGACTTGCTTGTCTCCCAAAAAACTTGGCTTTGCAAATCAGAGTAAAAATATCCACCCAAGCCTTCTCTTGAATTTACATCCGATGATGCTTGCCAAAATCTAGATTTGAAACCAGTTATAAGTTTTGCATTGCTTCCATAACCTAACTCTCTAATTGATTTTAGTTTAGCTGGACTAAGAGCTAAATCAGCAATACCTTGCACTTCTCTAAGCTTAGTAAAAGGCAAAGCCAGAATCACCCGTTCAGCTTTTATTTCCTTGATTTGAGAATTATCCTGAAAAGTCAATTGAAAAGCATTATCTAAATCTTTGATACCTAGCAATTCACAACCAAAATTAAATTCAATTTGTTTTTCTAATGAATTAAATAAAGCTTCTGGCAATTTCGAGTTTCCACCCTTTACTCGCATACCTTCATCACTATCACCAAAAATCTCAAATTTATTTTCATCATCGGTTCCGATCAAGAGTAATAAATTCAAAGCTGATTGTTCTTCGGCTTCTAGTCCATATTCTCCAACATAAGCAACTTTCAATAAACCCAAAAACCACTTATCAACATTTTTTTGCTTCAAGTGCAAATACTCTTCTAGTGAGATTTCATCCAGCTTTTGCAAATCATGAGAATTTTTGTAATTTGGAACTTCATTTATTGAAGACTGACCAATTGCATCTAATAAATCTTTTTTGATTTCTCTTGCCAGAGGTTTAAAGGCTTTTCTCAATTCTTCAGCCGTTCGCAATTGTCCATCAAAAAAATAAATCGAATTATTTCCTCTTGAGTTTTGCTGGAATTTTTGTACTTCAACATTTAATTCTCTACACAAAGAAATAATGTCAGTATGGTCTGAGTCAATGAATTCACCGCCTAATTCACAAAACATATTGTCTTGATTGAAATTGTATTTTGTAAAAACTCTTCCACCAAATCTTGAGCTTGCCTCATATATTTTGCACTTTACACCCGCTTTAGTCAGTTTGTAAGCAGTAGCCAAACCAGCTAAGCCAGCCCCAATAATTATTGTATTTTCGATTCTGGAATTATCAACTGCAGAATCACAAGCTTGCGACTTTCTTAAAGAAGATTGAATAAAACTTGTCGCCAAAATTGAGCCAATGGAATACTTAAGAAAATCGCGTCTTTTCATTTGTTTAGGTTTTTAGCGTTCAGTTTATATTCCTAAAATAATATTTCTTATTTTCTCGCTTACTATTGATTGGCTTAATGAGAAATCATTTTATGGCATCTCTATAAATTGCAGCTTTGTCAACGCCTTTCCTGAAAGCCCTTTTAGTAAGGGAGTTGGAGATCGAGATTGGCAGAAAGGGAATAAATAGATATTCCTTTTATTAATACTTCAGTGAATGAAATATTCATTCTTAATTAGCAGCCTTTATTTTTCTACCTTTGTATAGCTGCTTCTCTTGGATTAATTCGCCAAATAAGTCATTGTAGGAATAATTACCATTTTCCTCTTTTACCCTCGCAATTTTTTTCATACTTGTAGGTATAAACTGTGATGGTTTAACTAAATTGTCACTTTTCTTTGCAATTAATTTTGGTGGAATTATGGCTTCAGGCTCATCTATATCAGCACTGTTTTGGTACACAGGCTTAATAATCGCAAATTGATCATTAATTGAATTTTGTTTAGCTTGTGGATTCAATTCTTGATTATCTATAGTAAATTGATGAGGCTTTAGAAGTGACAAATCTTTCCTATTAAATTTGCTGTGATTCAGGCGATATGAGTTCATATAATCTGTTTTATTTAAATCTGTAGAAGTTTCTTTATTATTTTCCTCACTTTGATTTTTAGAAGGATTTTGATTCAAGGTCTTCGATATCAAAGCCATAATTGAATTTTTCTTATTTACAACTTCTTTAACTAAATTATTTTTGATAAAAGTTATTTGCTTACTCTTCAATTGAGTATCTATTTGAGAATCTATTCCATTTGAATACCGATTTAATAATTTTTCTAATTTGCGTGAGATATCGCTCAATATGGTCATTTGCTGATGGGAGTAATCTTGAAATTCTGTGGCGAATTGATTTTGGGATATAAGCAGAAATAAATTCATAATCAAAAGTAAAGAAAGAAATATTCTCTCAACTCGCACTTTTCTTTTTTTGTGAGTATTTGACTTGATGGGAACTCTGATATATCTTTCTTTGAGACAACTATGTTTATTTTCAATTCTTTCTTTTATAAATGTGAATTTGTTGTCTAAAGAACTTGAAGATAAAGTTTTATCCAATTCAGCAAAAATCTCTTCGATTCTTAGATCTTGTAAAGCTGATTGTGGTATTGAAAATTTAGTATTTGATCTTAGATTATTCTCCCTGATTGGCCTTGGCTCACGAGAGTATAAATCATTATCCCAAATCAATTTTTTGGGTTCTTCAGACATAAATTAAAGTAACAAAACTTAGTATTAAGGATCACAAAATTTTCTTTACTGATTTAATGCCCAAATATTTTTCCTATTATCGAGATCTTCAAAATCAATTTTTAATTCAGATAAGTTCAAATCATCAAAATGTTTTTAGATTTATTCTATATTTCTCTTTAATCTTCGAAGAAGTTTATTTACCTTACGAAACTCTAAGCACAGCTTCTGATAATTAATCTATTTTCTATGCAAGAACCAATATTGGTTACAATTCAAATGACAACGTCATCAGGAGAAGATGATAAATTTTGAAGAGATTTGAACACCTTCATCATCTTCATTCCATTGATATCAAAAAAAATCCCCTCAAAACTCGGTGAAAGCTTCAAGGGGATTTTTGCAATTTTCAAAATCTAATCTACAAATCAAACCAAGCTAGCTTCGAGGAAAACAACTTGAATAACTGGTTTTTGCTTTAAATCAGTTAATGAATTCTGAATTAAATCTTCCAAAGTCTTTTCTCTTAAACCTTTCTCTAGACCTTTAATCTGATCCCATGAACTAACAATTTTATCTTTAATTGACTGGCTTAACTCTTCGCTTTCATGAGCATCTCCAAAAACAAAACCTTTGAAAACCAAATCTGGCCCGGCCACAATTTTGTCTTTTTCAAGTGAAAGCACCAAGCTCACAATACCTTGTGTTGAAAGTTGTTTCCGGTTTATAAGCATGTTTTTGTCTATGCTTCCATCTCTGGTACTGTCAACCATAATGATCCCCGCTGGAACTTCCCCAACAATGGCGGCGGTTTCGGTTGAAACTTCAAGAATATCTCCATTTTCCATAATAAAAATATTTTCAGGAGCCAATCCACAAACCTCTTCTCCAAGCTTGCCATGACGAACCAACATTCTGTATTCTCCGTGAGCTGGCATAAAGAATTTTGGTCTCGTGAGACTAAGCATTATCTTTTGTTCTTCTTGGCTGCAATGACCCGAAACGTGAACTCCAGAATCTCTGCCATATACAACTTCTGCTCCTCTTGCAAAAAGCGCATTGATTGTGGCCGCAACTGATCTTTCATTTCCTGGAATTGGAGTGGCGCTGATGATAACAGTGTCTCCAGGAATAATTGAAATTTGTTTGTGAGATCCATTTGAAATTCGAGTCAAAGCGGAAAGCGGTTCTCCTTGGCTTCCAGTGGTCAAAATCACAATTTTATTAAGTGGATAATTAGAAACTTCATCAGCTCTAATCAAAAGACCATCTGGGAAATTCATATATCCAAGCTGCCTTGAAATCAGCGCTATATTGAGCATGGAGCGACCAAGAATTGCTACTTTACGTCCGTATTTTTGAGCAATTTCCAAAATCTGACTAATACGGTGAACCTGTGAGGCAAAGGTTGTAATAATTATTCGCTTGGTAGCTCTGACAAAAGTTTCTTCGAGTTTTGGGTAAACAGCCTTTTCCGATGGTGTATAGCCAGAACGTTCTGCATTTGTCGAATCTGAAATCAGAAGAGTCACTCCTTTGGAGCCAGCTTCTGCAAGAGCAGGTATATCAAACAACTCTTTATCAAAAGGAGTGTGATCAAATTTAAAATCACCTGAGTGGATAATGATTCCAGCTGGACTTTGAATGACTAAGGTGAATGAATCAGGAATAGAGTGATTATTACGAATAAAAGTTACTGCAAATTGTCCGACTCTTACGGTTTCGCGTGGCTTAATGCGTTTCATATTAGCTTTTGCCATTAATCCAGCTTCTTTGAGTTTACCTTCCAAAAGACCAATTGCAAGTGGCGGACCATACATAATTGGGATATCAAAACTTTTGAGCATATTCGAAATGCCGCCAATATGGTCTTCATGGCCGTGAGTAATAATCATGCCTGCGATTTTGTCTTTGTTTTCTATAAAGAAAGTCAAATCAGGCAAAACCAAATCAACTCCGTACATATCTTCAGTTGGAAAGGCAAGCCCACCATCAATAATCATGATTTGGTCATCACATCTAAGCGCCCAAGTGTTTTTGCCAATTTCACAAAGTCCGCCAATTGGAATAACTTGTACTTTGGCTCCAGGAACGCGTGGAATAATATCAGCAATTATTGGCTCATTGGAAATTGGAATTTGTTTTGCAGCCGCTTGCACATTTTGATTTTGTTGCTGAGATGGATTAGGTCCTTGCTGGCGAGTGATATTTCTATTTGTATTTGAATTGTTATTTGGTTGAAAATTTCTATTCATGAGTAATTACCTACTTACTTAAATGTATTCTTTCGAAGAATTCTTTTTATTAAAACTTCTTTGCTTTCTTTATCTAATTAACTAATTTAGGTTAACTAAGATTTTATTTGATTTACGGTAATTTCCTTTCAATGGTTTCATTGCAAAACCTTTGTATGTTTGAAAACTACTTTGACTTTAAATTCTTGAAAACTTTTTAATAGAATTCAAAATATTTAAGCCGATTAATTCACTAAACTAAACTCTTAAGACCACTAAATGAATTTAGGTTGAGGTCAGTGAGTATTTGTCTTAGAGAATCTCGGACAATTGTTGCCGGTTCAGTTAGAGGTAAGCGCATATATGGCTTGCATAGACCTAGCTGAGATAAGGCATATTTAATGGGGCCTGGACTTGGCGAAGAAAACACTGCTTTGAACAGTGAAAACAACTTGCTATGAATTTTAGCAGCTTCTTTAACTTTATCATTCCCAACTAAATCAATTATACTGCGTATTTCGGCACCCGCAATATGACTAGTAACACTTATAGCTCCGTGAGAACCAATTGCAATAGATGGCAAAATCAAATTATCGTCTCCGCAATAAATCTCTATATTCGGTGCCTTAAGGGATAACCAGGTAAAATTATCTAAAGAGCCGCTTGATTCTTTGACGGCAACAATATTTGGATAACTTTTATTTAATTCATAAACCGTTTCGGGCTCAATAGAAGAACATGTCCGACCCGGATTGTTGTAGAGTGCGATTGGAAGAGCTACCCCTTTAGCGATCTCAGCAAAATGCGCAGATATTCCTTCTTGATTTGGCTTATTGTAATAAGGAGAAATTGATAGAATACCATCAGCACCCAATTCTTCAGCTTTTTGGGAAACTTCAACTGCCGTTTTGGTGCAATTAGAGCCAGCCCCAAACAAGATAGGAATGTTGACCCCAGCAATTGTTTGGGTAATTTCTTTTGTCTTCTTTAGCAATTCCCATTCTTCTTCATGAGTAAGAGTTGGATTCTCGCCAGTTGTACCAGTTATAAGAATACTGGTGGAACCACTCTGAATAAGATGATTAATTATTTTTTCTAATGACTTGTAATCAATTGATAAGTCTTCATTAAAGGGAGTGACCATAGCAGTGATCAAAACTCCAAATTTTTCGCGAAACATATTTTTCTGCTCTTTAATTAATAATTAGTTGGAATTTTAGGATGATACAAATTTAAATCTTTACTGAATTTTACAAGGTCATTTAATGGTTCAAGAATATTTGTAAATAATTTTCTATTTTTGATTTTCTTTGAAGACTTTGTTAATGCCAAAGGATATTGAATGGCAAGCTCAACCATTTTTGAGTATGTATCAGGATCTAGATTGAGAACAGAGTCTTCTATCAAAATAGTTGGAATCCCACTTCGGCATATAGGAAAAAAGTAGACCTGAAAGTCATGAGTTGTATTAACTGATAAGACAACTGAGTGAATTTGTGAAAATATGGAAATTCCCAGAAAAAAAACATTCAGTGAAAAAGCCAGAAATTCAATGTCCTAAATGTGGTTCCAAAAAAATAATTAAAAAGGAAAAGCAAGAGGAAAACAACGCTTAGGATGCACTAACTGCAAAACTAATTTCGTTCCAAAGAATGACGATTGGTTTAAACAGACTTATTTGGACTATTCAATTCACAAACAGACTTATTCAGAGATTGAATTAAAATACAATAAATCTTCCAGAACACTTCGAAAATATTTTGACCAATTGCAACATGCTCCATTTCCCTCTCCAATTGATTGTATTCCAGAAGTAAATTTAACTTTCGATACAATTTTCTTTGGACGAAATTTCGGAGTAATGGTCTTTAGACCCCCTGGAATCAATCTATTCTGGGAATTTGTTCAAGCTGAAACAGTCTCTGGATATAAACATTGTCTCAGTGAACATAGTCACAAATTTAAATTCTTAAGTTTCACCATTGATGGGAAATTAGGAGTACGAAAGATGCTGAAAGCAAGCTTCCCAGAAGTACCAGTGGAGTTATGCAAATTCCATCAAGTTGCAATTGTACGAAGGTATACGACTCAAAGGCCGAAAACAGAATGTGGAAAATCTATTTTAAGATTAGCAAAATTGTTAAAGTCGCTTTCAGAAGGTGAATTCAGAGACGAGTAGCAAGAATTTTTCTCTGCCTTTATTCAATTCGTGAGCAGCCGCTAAACCAGCTAAACATGCTCCAACAATTACAGTATTCATAGATTAAACCAATAACTAAACCTGGTTTAGTCTAAATATATCAGTGAATTGCATAGAGGATACTTATGAAAAAGAAATTGTGGACTTCGCTGAGATTAGGAAAACTCAAAACGTGAAAATGTTTGGAATTGCAAAATCGCTAGATGCTTTGTTAGCAACCTTCTTGTTTTAAAAGATTATATGGATTTATACCAAATTCCGCCTCCAAGAACTTAATAGTCTCAGGTTGATTTTGTAATGATGCTTTTATCAATTGTGTCGTGAATAATTTCTGATTGCTCACCCATTTTCCCTCTTCAGCATTTACTGAGACAGCCCAAGATACTCGAACAGGATATTCAGCTTTATCAGCATCTTTTGCGTTTTCCAAAATTCTAGGCTGTAATAAATTTAATTGATCCAGACTTTTACCGTCTATTCTAAAATATTGAGCCATGACAGCAGGCTCTCTTACTATGCCTATTCCAACATAGCCACCAATATTTTTCTTTCTTTTTAAGTATGCTACGACAACATCACCTACTTGTAAGGTTTTTATTTGCTCATTCCATTGTTTACCCTGCCCAGCAGAAAGGAATCCCCATTTCTTGCAATCAGCCCAACACCTATGTTCACCTTCACCAACATTTACATAGTAGACGCCATTTTGAAAATCAAAACCATATAAATCAAGATACAAAGAATTGGGCTTACGGAATTTTTCTGAGAATTGACCTGCTACTTTATTTGTCAGTAACCGTCCCAATTTCCAAATAAGAGTTGTTTCTATCAAAAATGCTTCATTCTCGGAAAGATTTGCGGCTATCACTTTGATAATAGGTTCAAGTCCACTTTGCTTAATCTCTTGAATTCGCTTTCCCTTTTCATCATCAGTATTATGCAAATGAGAATATTTCCTGTTGCCCCGACCTTTACCATAATAAAACTCTTCGTAATTGCGAGGATCAATATAAACGTAAACGTAATAATCGGAAATTTCTGTCATAAGCTCTCTTGTATTATGCAAGGGGTTGCCAAAGGTTTGCTTAACCTGCATGCCCTCATTCTGCTTGAGAATAAAAAACTCAGGAAATATTCAGCACAATTGATTTTGATTTATTTGCGTCCACCGAGGAATTGCTTGGCGATATGCTTGGTAGCTTGCCAGTTAGCTTCTGAAATAGCTCCAACCAAATCAACTTCCTTCGGACAAACGGCTGCACAGTTTTGAGCATTTCCGCATATATTCAAGCCATTGTCGATCAGAGCTTGCACTCTCTGAGATTCAGTATTTTTACCGATTGGATTGCGATTAAATAAAACCGCTTGTGCAATTGCTTGAGGTCCAATAAATCCTTCATCAGCAGACCATTGAGGACAGCTCTCCAAGCAACATCCACAAGTCATACAACTAGCAAAATTATAGGCTTTTTCTTGATCTTCTGGAGAAACTTTTGAGCCTGGGCCAACTGGTACCGTTGAATCGATTGGGCTCCATGCTTCTACCCACTTAAGCTGCTCAAACATTCTGTCACGATTAACCATTAAATCCCTAATTATGGGAAATTTTGTCATTGGCTCAATTGTGATTGGTTGTTCTAATTTATCAACCAAAGCGGTACAGGCCTGACGGGCTTTACCATTAATAACCATTGTGCATGAGCCACAAACTTCTTCGAGGCAATTGGCATCATAACTTGCAGGAGTAGAAATTTTGCCCCCACAAGTGGTCGGGCTTTCGTGCTGAGCCATCAAGACAGTAATTATATTTAGACTTGGCTTCCAAGGAATTTCGTATTCTTCCCAAAAGGACTCTGAGTCTGGTGTGATTTGCCTTTTGATCTTAAATTTGACAGTCTTTTTTTCTTGTATATTGCTCATTCTGAATAAATACTTAATTCGATAATTTCAAGTTCAATAATTTTAAGTTTAAGCTCAGGAAATTTGTTTGTTGCAAAAAAATTAGTAAAAAACTTTATTCACGGATAACCCTATAAATCTTCTTGGACTTTTCCAGGGAAGTGAATAAATAACCCGTTTAGGCTTTAGCTGCGATCTTTTCTAATACAGCAATCAAATTGTTTTGGAATTGTTTATCTTGTTCATTCTTCTCTTGAATTACTTGAATTAATTCCTCAATCAGCTCTGATTGAACCGCTAATTCATCTTTAACTTCTTGAACTGATTCGGTTAAATCTAAATCATCTTCGAGCTCATCATCTGAATCGTCATATGCTTCATCTTCAAATTCTTCTTTTGATTCTAAATTCATTAATTTAATCCTTGGCTTTCCCTTTGCATTGATTCTCTTGATGCATTCTCTTAGTGCATTAGACAAATAAATCAAATACTTGTATAAATACTGGCATAAATATTGGCAAATTTATTATTGAACGATATTTGTCTAATTCAAACTAAAAAGTCATACTCCATTATAATCTTCTGAATCAACATCTATATCAAATCTCAAGTCTCATTCAAAGATTTATGGCAGAAAAATCCAAATTAAATGATTTCCTAATTCCTGTTATCGGTCTAATCTTTGCGCTTTTCTTTATTTCTTGGTTGAATCCAGTTTTTATTGTTAATTCAGGTGATCGAGTAATAATATTCAACACCGTTTCTGGCTTAAAAAATGAGGTTTATGGTGAAGGTCTCCATTTTAAGCTTCCTTTTATCGAAAAGCTTTTTACTTATAATGTGAGACGCCAAGCTTTTGATATAGAAACAATGGCAGCTTCCAAAGATTTGCAAAATGTCAAAGTCAAACTTAGATTTCTTTATAGTCCAATAGAGAAGAAATTACCAATTCTACATAAAGACCTTGGACCTGATTATGCAAATACGGTTTTTCCTTCAATTAGTAAGGAAGTTCTTAAGTCTGTAATAGCAAATAAAACCGCCGAAGAAGTAATTACTCAAAGAGAATATGTAAGTCGCGCAATTAAAGATGCAATTGAGAATAGAGCTAAAAATTCAAATATTGAAATCTATGATGTAGCACTTGCAGATGTAGAGTTTTCGCATGCTTTCACTGAAGCGATTGAGTCAAAGCAGGTTGCACAACAGGAGTTTGAGGCCAGCAAGAAAAAAGCCGAGGCTGCGGTTGTAAAAGCCAAAGGTGAAGCCGAAGCCGCACGCACCATTAATGAAGCCAGTAAATCTTCGCCAGCATTTATTGATTTGCGCCGAATAGAAGCCCAAAAAGAAATAGCGCAAATTCTCTCAACCTCAGCAAATGTAATTTATTTACCAAATAATGCAGTTCTCATGACACAAGGAAAGTAAAACACTTCTATATCAATCCTTCTTTTGGGGTGAATATATTTTGAAATCCGTTACAAAATGCATGTGATTATCTACCAGGCCTCTTTGAAAGAAGGAGCCAAGAAATGCAATTTTTAGTTTTGCAATATGCTCATCTTTTAGTTTGTGTTTTTATGGCGAGAAATACGGGGTAGCCCTAAAGAATCATTTTTTAATTAATAGTATTGGAATAATGCATTTAGCAGAGTTCTTATTATTAATTATTTGAGATTATGAGTAATTTACTTAAATCAGTAGAAGCTTTGGAAGATAGATCTTATGAAGCGCATCGATTATCAAAATCGGTTGACTTAAAGCTCGCAGTCGATATAATACCCGCACTCAAATTAATTGAAAATATATTCAAGAAAATTACTTTATCTCCAACGTTCAGAATGGGGGAAGTAGAAAAAGAAGAATTAAATGACTTGATGATGAAATTGAGCAGCCATTTGCATTATGAATCTGCAAATCCAGCAGACCGTGAAAGTGAAAGAGCTTTTTGTTGATTCAAGGTGTTGGAAATACATTCATAATTTACAATGAGTTTCTTTGAAATTAGAATTTATAAATGAACAAGACGAGGGTTACCTTAATTGACATAAAAAAAGATTATTGATACTTTGAGCTTAATGAAAAATGACTCAATCAATGGAAACAATTGCAAGATAAATCTCTTACTGTTTGGCTTTATGAAGTTTATTTGCCAGACAAAATAGACTCGCCAAATCTTTTTCCAAATTTACCAAGATTCGAGCAAATGCTTGAAGAAAAAATTGTTTCTAAAAGTCCACATGCTACCCAATTAAAGATTGGAAATGAGTATTTAATATTTGCTCAACACGTTGTTCCTGGAGAAATTTCACAGACTTTTGAAGGCGAATTTGTTAAGGTCAACCTAAATAAAGTAAACGAAGCCTATAACCTAGAAACATCAGATTATGTTCAACACTATGACGAAAGAGAATTTGTTTCTATAGTTTTTCTATATGACCCTGACTCGAATGTTTTATTCCTTGAACATTCGACTTCTTTTAGTCCTAGTAATTTGGAAGATTATATAAACAACCAAGGCTTGTTAAAAGCCAGATTATTACCTATTATCAATCAAGAATGGGTTGAGTCTATATACAGGGGTACTTCTCGTGCCACAAAGTTCAAATTCAAAGCAACTCCTGGCAAAATAGCTCAGCATGAATGGGCAGCACCAGATGAATTCCAAGGCATATATAAATTCTTTGGTTCGAGAGATATTGAGTGCAGCATTATTGTAAAGTTTCAAAAGCCCACAGAAGGCGTTGTGGAATCAATAAAAAATTCTTTTGAATCCATGGTTGGCAATAGAAACAAAGAAGCTGAAACCTTACAGATATATGCAGAGGGACTAAGTTCTCCTCTTGATTTAATACATGGCAAAGTCACTTTTAAAGAATTTTTTCAGCATTCAGAGAATTTAACAACAAAGTTAAATAATAGGATTGATTGTTTGAGAAGAGCTTATAATAAGTATCATGAAGCATAGTGAAATTACTAAAATTGTATGGGAGAAGTATTTCCCACTGGGGGCTTTTCTTGTTATTGCTATTACCCTTTTACAATTCAAAACTAATTTAATTATTAATTTATCCAATGATTCAATGAGTGCACTTTTAACTGTTAATGGTATATTGCTTGGTTTTGTTAGTTCGATAATGTCTAATATTCTTACTATCTCATCTTCTCCAATAATTCAAAAGATGAAAGAATCTTTTACTAAAAAAGGTATGAATAGGTATGATGAACTAATCATGATAATCAACAATGCGAGATTTTGGAATTTACTATCTCTCTGTGGGGGAATGCTTCTTTTGTTACTTCCAAATACTCAGCCTGAAGACCTTGTGTGTTACGCATTAAAAGCGGTTTTTCTTTCACTGATGATAGTTTCTATTTTTACTTTCTATTTAGCTACGTCTCTTGTTGATAAGACCCTAGGAAATACCTAAACGATTTTCATTGATTTGATTATAAAAAGCAGAATTACAAAATTCAAAATAAGATGGCTCCTACAGTATGATCATTGCTAATAAATAATTAGGCTAAATTTCTGGAGGACTAAGCTTTGTTTGATTTTCTCAAGAAACAATTTATTGATGTAATTGATTGGACCGAAGAGGGTGCAGGAGTACTCAGCTATCGCTATCCAATGCAAGATCGTGAAATTCAAAATGGCGCAAAGCTCACAGTCCGTGATTCTCAGCTTGCACTATTTGTAAATGAAGGACAAATTGCTGATGCCTTCAAACCAGGGCTGCATACACTAAATACTAATACTCTTCCTCTTCTGACCAACCTGATGAATTGGGATAAATTATTTCAATCACCTTTCAAATCAGATGTTTATTTCTTTTCTACTCGCGAACAAATCGATCAACGCTGGGGTACTCAAGCTCCGATTATAATTCGGGATAATTCTCTTGGTGCAATTCGCCTAAGAGCAAATGGAACTTATTCTTATCAAATCGAAAATCCAGGCATCTTTTATCAAAAAATCAGCGGTACTCAAGAAATATATACCGTGGGTCAACTCGAAGGCCAACTCCGCTCTATCATTCTGACTTCTTTGGCTTCACAACTTGGCTCATTTGGTCAGTCTTTTCTAGATATGGCTGCTAATCAGCTTAAATTCTCGGAAATACTCAAAGAAGGCCTATCAAAACCGCTTTCAGATTATGGTCTTAAGTTAAACACTTTCTTTGTACAAAGTATTACCCTCCCCGAAGAATTGCAAGCTTATCTTGATAAATCTATATCCATGAAATTGGTTGGTGATTTGGGTGCTTATACTAAGTTTCAGGCCGCAGAAAGTCTTCCACTCGCAGCGCAAAATGAAGGTGGACTTGCTGGTGCTGGTGTTGGCTTAGGTGCAGGTATTTCTTTAGGACAAACATTTGCGGCAGCTTTTGGTGCTCAAACTGGTTCTGCCAATCAAAGTCCAGCCAATCAGTCTTCTGGTCAAACTCCTGCAAATGATGATCCTTATGAACATTTGAATAAGCTTCATGATTTGCTCACTAAAGGAATAATTACGCAAAATGAGTTTGATACTAAGAAAGCTGAATTGCTTAAGAAAATTGATTGAGTTTTAAATTAATGATTCAAACTAAATTTTAGATTTGCAATGTTTAAGCTTTTATGTCCAGCTTGCGGTGGTGAAGTGGTTTTCAAATCGAAAGCTTCTATTTTTGTGGTTTGTACTTATTGCAAATCTAGCTTACTTCGCCAAGATCTCAATCTTGAACTTTATGGCAAGATGGCTGAATTGCAAGAGGATTTGACACCATTTCAAATTGGTACTAAAGGTTATTGGTCAAAAAATCCTTTTGAATTGCTTGGTCGTTTGCGTATGAGCTGGGATGATGGTTATTGGAATGAATGGTATGTTTTATTTGGTGATGGTCAAGAAGGCTGGCTGGCTGAAGCCCAGGGATTTTACTCTATATGCCTAGAAGACAAAGATTCGCCTATACTGGATAGAGATGATATAAAAGTTGGAGCCCGTTTTGATTTTAAAGATTCTAATAATTCCCTTTTGGATTTTCTCAATAAAGGTGAGTATGAAGTTTGTGATATAAAGGAAGTTATTTGCATTGGCAGTGAAGGGGAATTGCCATTTACTGCTCCCAAAGGTCGAAAGAGCACGAGCATTGATTTAAATTCTAATGATGGAAAATTTGCTTGTATTGAATATCATGAAGATGGCAATCGATTATTTGTTGGTGAATATATTGAATTTGATGATTTTGGTTTTACTAATCTGCGGGACATAGAAGGTTGGTAAACAAAATGAATAACGATATAAATACTTCAAATCCTCCTACCAGATTTTCACCGAAAGTCAAAGCACTGACTTGCCCATCTTGTGGGGCGGGAATTGACCTTAAGGTGCCAGATTCAATTACAGTAGTATGTGGTAGTTGTGGTTCTATTATTGATTTAAAAGCTAATGGTTTTAATATTGCATTAGCTGGAAAAATAAATTTGAGTATAAAGCCGATTATTCCCTTAGGCTCTAGAGGTAAGCTAAAAGGAATATTGTGGGAAGTAATTGGCTTTATGAAAAGGAGAGATTCTCAATATTCTGTGTATTGGGATGAGTATTTGCTTTTCAATCCACGTTATGGCTACAAATGGCTAACTGAGTATAAAGGACATTGGAATTTCATTTCAACAATAAAGCTCAAGCCCAAAGCAAGTAATATCGTCTTAAGCCAGCATCGAATAAGTGTTGATTTACTAAACCACAAGTATTTCTTGTATGGTAGAGGACTGGCAGAAGTTACACATGTATTAGGTGAATTTTATTGGCGCGTCAAAGTAGGTGATGAAGTACAAACAGAGGATTATATTGACCCGCCTTATATGCTCTCTAGAGAGACAGATCAATCCGAAAATATTTGGTCGCTTGGTGAATATATAGAATCTGAAAAAATTGGCGAAAGATTTCAGGTTAGTGAATTGTTACCAGCAGAATTGGGAGTATCTCCAAATCAGCCTTCTCCTCATAATGATGGTTTTACTTCGCTGCTTGCTGTTTGGGCTATTTTTGTAGGGATACTTATATTCTTTCAATTCATGCATCTCAGTTCGGCTCAGAGTAAAGAAGTTTATAGTAATTCATTTAGCTTATTACCTCAAGAAAAATACAATGTAAAAGCGTCAGATTGGTCTGCGACATTATTTAATCGAAAAACATTTCCTTCAATTGCCATTCCAAGCAAAACATCGGACAAAACAAATAATGAATTCAGCACTAATTCATTTGAATTAAAAGGGGGGAAATCCACGGTTGAAATTCATTTAAGTGCACCTGTCGATAATAATGGATTATATATTTCGGGCGAATTAATCAATGAAGAGAAAGGTTTAGCCTACCCTATTGATCAGACCATCGAATACTATCATGGAGTTTCTGGTGGTGAATCATGGTCAGAAGGAAGTAATCAAAGTTCTCTTTTATTATCATCAATTCCTGATGGCAAATACAGATTGGATTTTGAAACTTCAACCTATCCAGAAGGTAGTGTTATCAGCCCAATAAATGTAAGTATTAAAAGAGCTACTCCTTTATGGTCTAATTTTTTATGGTCACTTATCTTGATTTCACTTCCATTTTTATGGCGTTACTCTCTTAGATATTCTTTTGAAGTACAAAGATGGGAAGAAAGCGATTTTTCTCCTTATGCCTCTTCAGAAGAATGATTTGATTGAGGCATGTTCTAGTTAAAATTTCAAATCAATTGTGTTAAATAAAATGTCTACAAAAAATTTCATAATATACGGATCATTAATTTCAATACTTTCTGTTTATGCTAATTTTGTTGGATGGCGAGTGATGGACTTTCGCAATCAATCGCCGAGAAAACCAAGTGGCCCAAGCCAATATCACAAATAATCCCCAAATAAATGCATCGATCATTCTCACAATAGTTTCAAAATATTCACAATACAAACAAGTAAAAGGTAACTAAGATGGAACAAATAATTCAATTAATTCAGATCAAGTACATTGTTGCAGCTCTCATATTTTCTCTTTTGGGATTGATAATACTCAGTCTTTCATTTTTTGTTTTTGACAAACTCACGCCAGGAGACTTATGGAAAGAAATAATTACTGAGAAAAATTTACCGCTTGCGCTTGTGGCTGGCTCATTTACAATAGCAATTGCTTTAATTATTTCTTCTGCCATTCATGGGTAGCATTAACAAGTAATCTCGATGGAAAACTCTTGATATTGCTTTCTCAGACTATGATAATTCAACACTAACAAAAGACAAAATTTGCCATATATACTTTTATTTGCAGTATTTGTAGTAGCGACTTGTGGATTGATTTATGAATTGATCTGTAGCACAGCCGCCAGCTACTTGCTTGGTGATTCGGTAACTCAATTTTCAACGGTTATCGGTGTTTATTTATTCTCAATGGGAATTGGTTCCTTTCTTTCTAAATATATTTCGAGAAATCTAATTGCAGTTTTCATACAAGTTGAAATCCTCATTGGCTTCATTGGTGGGTGTTCTGCTTCTATCTTGTTTTTGTCTTTTGAATATGTAGAATCTTTTCGTATTATTCTTTATTCAATTGTCAGCCTGACAGGTATATTGGTAGGCCTTGAAATACCCTTACTAATGCGCATTCTCAAAGACAATTTTGAGTTTAGCGATCTAGTATCCAAAGTTTTTACTTTTGACTATGCTGGTGCTTTAATAGCTTCAATTCTATTCCCATTATTTTTGGTTCCTCATTTAGGGCTAATACGCTCTGCTTTTATGTTTGGCATACTTAATATATCAGTTGCCATTTGGACTTTATATTTATTCAAAAAGAATTTATCCACTTTTAATTACTTGAATATGTTCTCTATTTTGGGTTTGATTGGATTAGTTTTTGGTTTTGTATACTCTGAGAATTTAATGTCTTTTGCCGAAGCTTCTAATTATCCTGACAAAGTAATTTATAGCAAATCAACTAAGTATCAAAGAATTACATTGACTAGCTCTGGTGAAGATTTGCGCTTATTCTTGAATGGAAATTTGCAATTTAGCTCAAGAGATGAATATCGTTATCATGAAGCTTTAGTGCATATTGGACTTGCTTCTATTCATAAGCCAAAAGATGTGTTAATTCTTGGAGGTGGAGATGGCTTAGCTGTTCGAGAAATACTCAAATATCCATCTATAAAATCAATTACTTTAGTTGATCTAGATTCGTCAATGACTCAATTATTTAAGTCTCATCCAATACTAAAGAAATTAAATAATAATTCTTTGAATTCTGCAAAAGTTAAATTAATCTCTGCTGATGCTTTTATTTGGTTACGAAATATTCAGAATAAAAAAGAAACTCCTACAAATTCAAACTTGCCAACCCTCAACTCTCGGCGAGGGGGCTCAAAAGAAAGAATTGATGAATACTCTCAATTTGATTTTATAGTAGTTGATTTTCCAGATCCTAGCAATTTTTCGCTGGGTAAACTTTATACCAATGCTTTTTATAATCTACTTAAAAAATCACTTAAGCCCAATGGAGTGATAGTTGTGCAAAGTACTTCTCCATATTATGCAAAAAAATCATATTGGTGCGTAGTGAATACTCTTGCTTCGGTTGGTTTAATGACTACACCATATCATGCTTATATTCCTTCATTTGGTGATTGGGGGTATGTACTTGCTACTCATGAATCATTTCAGCCTGCTATTCAATATCCCACTGGATTGAGATTTGTGAATGCTGAAACGGTTAACAATATGCTGTCTTTCCCAGACGATATGAAGGTAAAAAGTAAATGCATTAATAAACTCAATAATCAAATACTAGTTCATCTCTTTGAAGAAGAATGGGCGGGTTATGTTCAGGCTCATTAGTTGATTAAATGAAAAGTTTACTGGCTTTGACATTATTTCCTTGAGAGGATATTATTTATTTTTGCTTGATTGTATTATGGAGTTGAATATTGAAAACAACTACTCATTTACGAAAAGAAGATATTTGCCCTCCCAAATGGATTAAAAGACAAACATCACCTAAATCAATATCTGGTACAAAAAGTCTCAACATAATTGATTTGTTTTGCGGATGTGGAGGAATGAGCCTAGGCATTTATGAAGGCTTGAGACTCAACAAAATTGAATCTAAGATTTTATTGGCTCTAGATAATAATCAAGAAGCATTAAATGTGTATCAAAACAATATTTCATTAGAATTCGACAGTGCTGTAGGTTCAGATATTCAAGAACTTATTGATTCAAATCTAAGATCTCAATTTTCAGAAAAAGAGCAAAACTGTAGAGGAAAGTATTTTCATGTTGATATTCTTGTAGCAGGTCCTCCTTGTCAGGGGCACTCAAGCTTGAATAATCACACAAGATCGTCAGATCATAGAAATCTACTATATTTAAAGGCGATTAGATTTGCAGAAATTACACAACCCAAAGTTGTAATAATTGAAAATGTAGCAAATGTTGTAAATGATAAAGATAGAGTAGCTAAACAAGGTGAAGAATTGTTGAAAGAGTTAGGATATTCAACTTATACGTTCTGTGCTGATATGCATAATCAATTTGGGCTAGCTCAGACAAGAAAGAGGCATATGCTTGTTGCTGTACTGGGGGAGACATTTGATATATCTAATATTCTGCAAGAATCAAAAGACAAACACAGCTTAAAAGACTATATAAGCGATATCACAAACGAATATAAAGAGAAGAAAGATTTGTATTATCAGCCTTCATTAACAACTGAAGTAAATAAAAAACGAATTGAGTATCTCTTTGAAAATGATTTATACAATTTGCCCAATGATATGAGACCTAAATGTCATCAAAAGAGTCATAGCTATGTCTCTATGTATGGTCGTTTGCATTGGGAAGAACCCTCACAAACAATAACAAGTGGTTTTGGTTCAATGGGGCAAGGTCGATATGTGCATCCATCAGAGAAAAGAACTATTACCCCTCACGAAGCGGCAAGAATTCAAGGCTTTCCAGACTTCTTTAGCTTTGAATCAGTTAAATCACGTGGAGAACTCCATACAATGATTGCAAATGCAGTACCACCCAAAATAATGGCAACTATTACTAATGAATTAATTCAACAGGGGATTTTATGACTATGGATAAAGAGATTATTGCTAACCTACAAAAACAAATTCAAGAAGAAAAGAACTTTACTGATCACAGTACTGCTGAATACCCAGTAGAGGTAATTCTTAACAAATTAGGCAAAGGAGAAATTTATGTTCCGAATTGGCAAAGACTGCTTAGGTGGGATGATCAGAAAAAATCCAAATTTATAGAATCTATTTTACTCAATATACCTATACCGTATATGTTTTATGGCGTTGTCAATGGAAGACTAGAAATTATTGATGGGAGACAGAGAACAGGTACTTTAGAAGAATTTACACAAAATAAATTTGAGATTGTTGAACTAGAAAAACTTTCTTACCTGAAGGGATTTAGATTTAATGACCTTCCCTCAAACCTACAGCTTCATCTAATGAATAGGGTACTTAGAGTTATTATGCTTTCTGAAAAAGCTACAGAAGATACAAGAAGAGATATCTTTGAAAGAATTAATACTGGTAGTGAGAAGTTGGTTGATGCAGAAATAAGAGCTGGTATTTATCATGGTGAGTTTTACAAATTCATAATTCAATGCTCTCAGAATAAATTGTTGCAGACTCTTTGTCCAATGAGTAATTCCAAAAAGAAGAAAAAAGAATATGAAGAATTAGTACTTAGATTTTTTACTTATAGTGAGAAATACTTAGATTTTCAACATGATGTTGCTAAGTTTTTAAATCAATATATTGTAGAAAAAAACAAAATGGGGTTTGACAAAATTCTTATGGAGTATCAGCTTAATAGAATGCTTTCATTCATTGAGAAATATTGCCCAAACATCTTCAAACATGAAAAGATGAA
>Ga0208362_1000189_pt1 | contig 21326 bp, 38 predicted proteins | sample LakMenEpi13Oct10_FD_150693 | JGI IMG/M metagenome (GOLD analysis project Ga0208362, IMG submission 150693) | Freshwater microbial communities from Lake Mendota, WI - 13OCT2010 deep hole epilimnion (SPAdes) | ecosystem: Environmental > Aquatic > Freshwater > Lake > Epilimnion/Euphotic zone ... | reverse complement strand
TATTCTTGGCTCTCCAATGTAAACTTCATCATCAATACTAAGTGATTTTAATTTGCCGTCAGGTTTTATGATGTATGCCGAAGCCGCTGAATGAACTAAATCGCTCACCTTATTCAAATCACCTGAAAAAGTTCTACTATCAACACTCTCGATATTACCTTTGTAATTACATTGTATCATGATAAAATAACTATCAATTTCTACTGGTTCTCCTCGAGTCATATTTAAATCCACATCAACGACGATATCGTCAAAATTTGGGCTTAATTCCTGAAATATTAAATATTCGAGTTTTGCTGCTATTTTTTTTCCGTCCATAATTTATAAATATATACCTTCTCCGACTTCAACGATTGAACGGATTTCTTTTTTTGTATATTTTTTTGATATTGGACTTCCTTTTAAATCCAAATAACCTCCAACCGAAGTTAAGTTTCCAAGGGATTCGATTTTAGTATTATATAAATTCAAATTATTTCGAACTGAGGTTAAGTTTCCAAGGGATTCAATATTACTTACACTCAAATCCAAATTACCTCCAACTGAAGTTAAGTTTCCGAGGGATTTAATATTACTTTTATATAAAGTCAAATTACCTCCAACCGAAGTTAAATTTCCAAGGGATTTAACATTTGCATATCTTAAATCCAAATCATCAGTAATTTCATACATAGGAAATCCTCTTCTCTCCAAGAATTTTTGGAGAACATTCCATTTATAACTAAACATTGCAAAAGGAACCCTTAAAATCTCTTCCTCTTGTTCGGTTAACAATTTGTATTGGCGTTCGTTGATTATATACTTCATGACTTATAAATATACATTACCTTCAACTTTCACCATTTCTCTAATTTCTTCTTCAGTATATTTTTTTGATAATGGAGTTCCTTCCAAATCCAACCAACCTCCAACCGAAGTTAAGTTTCCAAGGGATTGAATATTAACACCATTTAAATCCAAATTACCTCCAACCGAAGTTAAGTTTCCAAGGGATTCGATTTTACTATAACTTAAATACAAACCACCTCCAACCGAAGTTAAGTTTCCAAGGGATTGAATTCTAGTATCTTCCAAATCCAAATCATCCATAATTTCATAAGGAGGATTCCCTCCTTTTTCCAAGAATTTTTGTAATACTTCCCAATTATAATCAAACACCGCAAAAGGAATACTTAAAATCTCTTCCTCTTGTTCGGTTAACAATTTGTATTGACGTTCGTTGATTATATACTTCATAACTTATAAATAGGTTTAGTTTTCAAAAAAATATGATATATATTATTAAAACAAAAAGATTATGGTATTAAAAATAATAGTAACAGAGGAAGAGATTCAGAAATACCCAAATAACTACGAATTGGGTGAATTTATTAGACGCAAATATAACACACAATTGGATAGTGAGACCAAATGTCTTAAGTGTGGTAAAGACAAGTGCCGCATTGGTGAGGAAAATGAGGGATGTCTCAAAAAGAATCGAAATAGAGAGGAAAATTAAAAAATTATTTGGAAATTCGAAGGTTCTTTATTATATTCTTTTTATAAAAAATTTAGATTTATGGAAAATATTAAAGAAAAAGTAAGTGAAACATTCAAACAATTATCGATGTATATCATCATCTCCTTGAGTTTTGCCGTCGGCATATCAATCGGGTATTACTATGATATAATTAAAACAAGTTTCTCCAACCAACTTTCAGTAACATCGGTGAAGAGAGAAGAAGTTAAACTTGCAATTGATGAGAACAACAACCTCTTGGTAATCAAAAGAAAGGATGGTTCTTATACCGCATATGAGGATTCGGTAGGTTATACCATCTTCAATCTATATGCCAAAAATATTTGGGGTCAGGCTTCACCTAAAAACAATTCTAATTAATGATAACAAACGGATTTAAGTATCTTTATTTGTTGTTTGCGGTTGGAATTGTCTTGGTGGGATTCAATCTATCGGGAGAAATGAGTGATGGTGGAGGATATAACTTTGGAAATAAAAATCTCCACTCCACTTCACCATATAGTCTTCAAGTTTATACCTCAATTGAGAAATATTCCAAACAATACGACATCCCAAAATACATCGCATATAATATCGCATATCTTGAAACAACATATCAAGGACCATTTGATTGGAGATATCATGGCAAATTAACATCATATGTTGGAGCCAAAGGACCAATGCAGATTATGCCAAAAACTGCTGATTGGATAACAGGAAAGAACATTACCCAAAAAGAATTGTTACACAATATTGACTTGAATGTTAAAATTTCAATGAAACTATTACATAAGTTGAGAAAACAATACAACGATTGGGGATTAATTTGTGGATACTATAACACCGGATACCCAAGAGTTAATGATTATGCCCGGTTTTGTGTTAATAATAAAGATTATCAAAAAAATTGGGTTGGATATTAAAAAAAATATATTATATTTGCATTATGAGTTACATTATTATAAAATTGATTAAAGACCTTAGGTCAGAAAAAGAATTACCGGTAATCATTTTGGATACCGAAGGAGAAGTATTGGAATACGATACAAGAGAGGAAGCTGAAGATATGAGAGCCCGATTTGAAATTAACTCGGATTCAGGACACAAGTATAGAATTAAAAAAATTGGTGAAAATGATACCACTACTCAAAATTGAAGAAGAACTTATTGATGAAGTATTAGAACAGTTTAACTTTGGCAAATGTAAGTCGGTGATGGACCATTTGCGTTGGGGTTGGGGGTTTGATAATCAGGTCCCAACAATCCAAGAAATGAAAGAAAGTGCAAGAAATAGGATTAACACCGCAATTGAAGGTATTAAGTCCGATAAAACTCATTCTCACAGAGATTCTTATATTTGTTTAAGTGGTGGATTAAAAGCATCAGTTTGGAAGAATCGATATGGTCGAATTTGTGATGTCCAATTAGAATTTGTGTTGACTGATTGGTCAACTTTCGGATGATGGATATTTATTATCATGAAAGTTTGTATAAAAAATAATAATTCAATAACTTTGGAACAAAGTAAAGTCGTTAAAGACTTTGTAAGTATGATTCAAACCGAATTGCCGTTAACAAATGATGTTAATATTAATTTTGTTCCGGAAAGAGATGTTAAGATGACAACGGGTGTTAGATTCCCAAAAGGAAAAATATTTGTTTTAAGTGGTAATAGACTTTTAATAGATATTTTGAGAACATTGGCACATGAGTGGGTTCATGAGTATCAACACCAAAAGATGGGATTAAAAGACAATGAAAAAATACAAGATATCGGAGGACCTGAAGAAAATATGGCAAATACTTTATCAGGGATTTTTATAAAACAATTTGACAAAAAATTTCCAAACCATTCAAATTTATTATATGGAGAAAACGAGTAAATTTATTAAAAAAGCACTTACAACCCTATATTTTGTTGCGTTATTCACATTATGGTGTATGGCGATGATTTATACAATTGACGTTGTGGTCTTTAATCGATAATATTTAAAGTTACTTATATTTATATATTAAAGTATAAGTATGGCTCAACCAATTAAATATAATACAGGAACCAAAACAACAGGATGTTGTATAAGAAAAGGAAATTACGATATTGGCATCGTTCAAAATAGAGAATATGGTCCGACTGCAAATACCGGATTTTGGGCGGGATATAATGTTCCCTCAGGAGGATTTGTAAGTTTTCAAAATAAAGCGTCTGAAGGACCATCAATTTATTCAATCCCCGATGAGGAATCATTGGTTGATTATGGAGCACAACTTAATTTGGGTGGTAGTTATCCATCACGTTGGGATGTACTACAAAGGTGTTCGGAGTTAAATACTATTGCACTTGTTAATATTGAATACCCTGAAATACCTTTAATAGATAATTGTCTTTTAATATTAGACCCTGGTTATACCGCTTCTTATCCTTGGACTGGAAACACCTTTTTTAATGTTGCTGGCGGAAATCCAACAGGAGGAACTTTGAATGGAGGTGTTCAATTTGTCCAAGGAGATGTTTTAAAAAATTGGGCAAATGCTACTTTAGGATATTATACGGATAAGTGGGTTAATGTTTTACCCTTTGGCAGTGCATTAACCACTTTTACAATTAATGTTTGGGTTAATATAGGTAGTGGTAACACTGGTAATATTAATCTTGTTAGTCAAACATATTCACAAGATGCCATTTATACTCCTGAAGCTGATTGCAATTTTTTTATTAAAGGTGATGGTACTGGTAATGGATTTAATGGTGGGGTTAGAGTTTCTGGTAATGACTTTGTCATGAATAGTGGTGGATTTACGTCAGGTAATTGGAATAATTTAACATTAACTTATGATGGAGGTAATTTAATAATGTATGTAAATGGTTCACCAATTATACCATTCGTAGTAGTACCTACACCTACATCAAATGGGTTAGATACCTTAATTGGTGGAAGTATTAATGGACTTTCAGGTGGAGCTTCTACCGACTATTTTAATGGTAGAATTGGAGTTGTTCATATTTATGATACCGCACTAGATAGTGGACAAGTCACAGAAATATATAATACTTATCGTACTAGATTTTAATTTATAAATAAAGATTCTAAGTATTTAAACATTGGTTCCTATTCTTCATTATAAATCGTTAGAAAAAAATAATACCAAATAAAAAAAAATTACTATCTTTGTATCTCAAAATAATTAATGCTACCATAAAATTCTTTTAATTTAGATTGCAAAGATAATAAAATTATTTTAATGTGATAATGTTTTTTTTGTAATCGTCAATAACCCTAATAGCTTCCTCATAAGGTATTACATCGTCATTTTTGAAGATTATTCTAGACTCACCACCGAGACCTCTTTGAACGAATAACACATTAGGATTTTCATTACAAACAGAGTATCTTAAGTCGTATGAAAACCCGTAGTTATTAATATAAGATAATGGTTTATCCGTAATCTCCGCAAATTTTTTCTTACTACTAGTCACGCACAACAATACAATCTCGACACCTCTATGATAAGTTGTCAAATGAAATGTTTTATATTTATTACTCATAATCTTTTAATTTAGATTACAAAGATAATGAAATTATTTTAATGTCTCGAAAAAAAATACAACCCTTTTCTTATTTGTTGTTAAAAGTCCGAAATCACGAGCCAATCTAAAATTGGGAGTATCTCGTTCAAGTCTATCCAAAGATGTTTCAATCACCTCTCTAAATTTCTCTAAAGTATAAGTTGATTTCCATTTGTTACAACGAGCACACGATGGATTTAAGTTATCTATATCGTGGGAACCTTTCACTACCTTATTTCGTATGGCATCTTCTTCTGTCATTGTATGCCAATGTGGTTGGATGTGGTCCACTTGCATTTGTTTGATTGTGATTTCTTCTCCACAATATGCACACTTTTTATTACATTTTAACCAAACCTCTTCTCTATTCTTCTTCATCCGGGTTAAATGTTTCAACTTAATGAGTTAGGTAAAAAAAGTAATGTTGGGTTTTTCTTAGCAATATCGATGTCCGGAAAATGTTTTTTGAACTCCATAACATCAAATCTTTCGGTAATTAAATGAACTCCATTTTTGGTTGGGATTTGAGTAATCACCTTTGAAACATAATCATAAGTGATTTCAAAAGTTCCATCCAACTTATGAATATGATTTTCGGATTTGGTTCTAATTGGACGACAATTTTTGTTGATAAAGTCGGTAATCGTTGATATAATAGATTCGTCTTTTGTATCAATATCGACTATCCATCTCTTTTCTTGAGTTTTAAGTTGACCCACAACCGAATCGAATAATCCTTTTTGATTATGGTTCCCGTCTTGAATTCGTTGAGCCAAAGCAACCATCATACTCAAAGATACATCGAAATGATTTTGTTTTTGGACATGAATATATGCTCTCGCTTTAAACATTTCACAAAGTTGTTTAATCTCGTCATATCTTCTCTCAAGATGGTCGATACTCTCAATACAATAAGTTTTTATTGACCTAACTGATTGGTGATTATCTTTCTCACCTTCAGGTTGGTCCTTCTTTCTTTTTAGCAGGTATAACATATAAAAATCACCTTCTTCTTCGAAGTTCAGTAATGGTTTTATTATTTCTAAATTATCTATCATATTTTATTTTTTTTTATTTTATCCATAAACATTTTGATTTTAATGAACCCCACAAAGTTTGTTCACCACGCATCAACCCACGATATACATCAATATCTCTATTTCGAGACCACTCCCTTATTTGGGTTGCCTTTGGGTGTGAATGAAAACAATCGTAATACTCAGAATTATACTGCTTATCTACCATACTAAACATCTTAAAGTAAGATAAAGTTTCCGGTTTCGACCCATCTTGATAATAAATTTCTATCCTAACATTACCCAAATCATACCATTCATAAAACTTATCAATTAAGTCAATAATTGTTTCATATAAGATATGTGGATTCTGATACTTACCTTTTATGGTAAACACAAATATAAATTCACCATTATAAAATAAATTAATGTCAAATAATGAAATTGAGTTAGTTCCTGAATTTGGATACAAATGAGGTTTCAAACCATTAAATAAGTTTAATATTCTTCTATAATTTTTCATAGAGCAAATATAGTAAGAAAAAAATAATTGGAATTAAAAAAATAATTCTTATCTTTGTCTTCAAAATTATTATATATGGACAGAAAATTAGCAAGTATTAGAAAAATTAGTGATATTCAACCTATTGAAGGTGCCGATATGATTGAATTAGTTATTGTTGACGGATGGAAAGTGGTTGTTGCCAAGAATGTTGGACATAAACTTGGAGATTTGGTAATCTATTGTGAAATCGATTCATTCTTACCAATCAGGGAAGAATTTGAATTCTTACGCAAAAGTTCATACAAGAAAATGGTAGACGGAACCGAAGGATTTAGATTGAGGACGATTAAACTTCGTGGACAAGTATCACAAGGTTTGATTTTACCCTTATCAGTATTAGAAAGTGGTGATGAAATGATGATTGGTATTAGTGAGCAACCTTCAGGACCACAATTACAACTTGGACCATACGACAATGCGCTTGTAATTGAGGAAGGCGCTGATGCAACTGAAATGTTAGGAATTATTAAGTATGAACCACCAATCCCGGCAGAACTTGCTGGTAAGGTAAAAGGTTTATTCCCTTCTTTCTTGCGTAAAACAGACGAAGAAAGAATACAAAACTTAACATTGGAGTATGAAGGGTGGAAAAATTCCGACAAAGGATTTTATGTCACCGAGAAGTTAGATGGTTCATCCGCAACATTCTACTTCAAAGATGGTGAATTCGGTGTATGTTCTCGTAATTTGGAATTATTGGAAACAGAAGGAAATACTTTTTGGAAAGTTGCTCGTCAATTAAAATTGGAGGAGTGGTTAGGAACACATGAAACGAATTACTCGATTCAGGGGGAACTTATCGGTGAAGGTATACAAGGGAATCCTTATAAAATCAAAGGTCAAACCGTTGGTTTCTTCAATGCGTTTAATATTGACACTCAAGAATATCTTGGATTGGAAGAATTTGAATTATTAATTTCATCTATGGGATTAAAATCTGTTCCGATTTTAGATAGAGAATTTACTCTACCTGATACCATTGATGAGTTATTAAAATACGCGGATAGTAAATCGGTATTAAACTCAAACTTCGATAGAGAAGGAGTGGTTATTAGAAGTGTAGATAGAAAAATCTCCTTCAAAGTAATATCAAATAAATTTTTGCTGAACGAGAAATAACTAAAATAACCCTCACAGAAATGTGGGGGTTTTTATTTTTAGTTATATTTATGAATATGAGAATTATAATTACAGAAGAACAATTTAATCGATTTAATAAAAGTAGTCCGGCATTACAGAATGGTATTATTAAGTATTTGAATCACTACATTGAGGGTGGTAATAGAAAGATTGGTCAAAAATCCCGTAGTTATGGTAATCTTGGTGAAGATTGGTGTGTTGATGGTAAAGAAACAATAAGTGCTTATTATTATTTTGACGAGGGTAGGTTTGATAAAGGTCAGTTAATAGTTGCCAAAGAAATAGTAGAAACCATATCCAAATTATTTAGTGTAAAACAATCGTATGTTCTACATGTTATTGAAGAATGGTATGAAGATACAATGATACCAAAGTTTGAACAAATAGTTGGTGAATCGGGATTATATATTAATTTAATTGATACCGTTGAAAGAACACAGGATTGTATTCCTGAACCTACAAAACCTGAAGGTATTACTGATGATGAGATGGTTGATTTTATCGTGAATAACACTTTATATCGTAGACCTGAAGTTATTGATAAAATAGAATCAGGTGAAAGAGACCTTGAAGATTTTTATTTAGATATTGTAGATACTGTCAATAGAAAAAAAATATTCGGTATTTAGATATCCTCAGGTAAAGAATCTGTATCACTTATTTTCGGTGGAAGAGGCGGGGATAATAAAAACTTATCATTAACCCAATTTCTTAATTCATTCTCAACAAAATATTCGGGAACTTCCTCATTATCAGGTTTATCATTAACTAAATCCGCAATATATCTTGCAAATTTAACTTTATATTTATCATCCAACATGGTCATTAATCCATCGGAAATGAAGAATAGTTTTGAGAAAGGGTCATTCAACCCAAGTTCACCTTCCGCTAGTTTAAAAGCTTTCAAAATTGCTTTACCCCAAAATGTCTTGTAGTTTTCAGTTTCACTTAAACTTGGATTTAATATTTTCCCAACGGCTCTAATTGAACTTGCGATAATTCCCGGTAACATCAACTGAGGTAAAAACCAAGGAAGTAGACGTATGGTTGCTTTAAATCCACCTTCACCAACATGAGTAAGAACTCTATTTTTAATTGCGGTGTTAACCAAAGACTTTAATTGTCCGAAAGTGATTTTACCTTGTGCGCTACAAAATTTTTCACTATCACAGATATTTTTAATTGCAGATTTTGAAGGTTCAATTTCAGTATCTTCGGTTAGTAATCTGTATTGGTGTTCGTTGATTATGTATTTCATAATCAATAAATATTACTCTGCGTCAGATAATAACGAAATATTTAAATTGTTTTCACCATTCATTTCAAAGACTTTAACTTCAGGACAATTTCTATTAAGAACTTGAGCAAATTCTTTGGAAAACCCTTGAAATATAATATTCCTAAGAGGTCCGTTGTTTTGTAGTTGGTCGAAAAAACTTTGTTTAATTATGACATTGATTGAATATGTTGGTTGAGAGGAACCATTAGAGGGGTTCTCAATAATATCTTTAACTTTAACAACATATGGAAAATCTTTCTTTAGGTGACCTTCAATTATTTCTAAATTACAATTCATTTTCTTATTTTTACATAATATAAGTATATACTTTGAAATTATAAAGGTATTTATGTTTATGAAATTGAACGAAAACATCAAAAGAATTAAAAATATAATTGAAACCTCTGATAAGTTGAATGAAATGGAAACGCGAGGTAATAGAACTTGGTTTGATGATGAAGAGTATGATGCTTATGAGAAAGTGTTAAATAAAATGTTATCTAAAAAATATCAATGGTGGAAACATATTGATATTACTTATTTAACCTATGACGCGAAAGAGAGAAAAATAAATATAAGTGGAGATTTGATACTTAACCAAGATTGGATAGATTCGTTGGATTATGACCTTGAGTTTGATGGTGAAGAGGTAACTTGGCTGGGAGATTTTTTATCTCCGGAAGATGCGTTTAAGATAAGAGATGATTTTGCGGATAGTTTTTCTTTTGTATTTGGATTTTATCCGGATTCGATTAGATATAGTGTTGAAGTTAAACTCGAGAACACTCAAGATATTAACGAGGAAATCGAGGACAACCAACCAAAGAAAGATTTATCACCTTTAATTCGAAAATTATTACAATCAATTATTGATAGAAACTCTGATATCATATGTGACATTGAGGTAACCGCGCCATGGAATCGAGATGGATTTAGTCGTTATAAAATTATGATTAGATTTGTTGGCGGTCCGGAATCAAACCGATGGCCAAAAACTATGGCAATTCATCATGAAAATGACGAAATTATGAATGAAATTTGGAGTTTGGTTTACGATGTTATTGGTGAGGCTACGGACTTATATTTAACTGATGAACCACGATGTAGATAGCGTGGCGACCACATTTGAATTTTTTTGTGGATTTTTGTGATAGTTTGTTGTATATATTATATATGAAAAAGCTATTATTTATTATTTTATTTTTGTCTTATGGTTCAATTTATTCACAAGAAATCCCGTTCTTAATCAATAAAATTGAGATTGGATGTGAGACTGACACTACCGAAACAGGTATCATTGATATTATCAAATCGAGCATATTGTATCTAAATACAAAATGTTCTTATTATGCCCATTTTTTTCACGGAAGAAAAACCGCATCAGGTAAAAGGTTCAATATGTATGACTTAACTTGTGCTCATAAAACATTACCTTTCGGGACTTTATTAAGAGTTACCAATCTATCCAATTCTTTAAGCGTTATTGTTATGGTAATTGATAGAGGACCTTACATTCGTGGAAGACATATTGACTTATCTTATGGTGCGGCAAAGAAAATTAATTTAATTCAAAAGGGAGTTGCTAATTGTAAAATTGAGATTATAAAATTAGGTGAGGAAAAACCTAATAAAACATAATTTTTTTGGTAGTTTGGGTATTTATCTATATGAAATTACAAGAACAAATCTCAAGAATTCAATCAATGATGAGAGTTAATGAGAGTAGTATGAAAATCGATGACGACTCAAGAATTGGTAAGATGATTAACCAATCTCTCGAAATTGTTGGATTGACTTCAACAATTAAGTTATTTGGTGGTGTTGAAGAAATGAAAGAATATATCAATAACACTAAATTTAGTCGAGAAAATAAAATTGAATTCATCAAATATGTTTATAGTGAAATAGGTGGAACAAGTTTCAGTGAGATATATGAAAATCCAATACATTATCCAAGCGGTGACGAAACACACGAAGAAATCGCATATATGACGAGTGAAGTTGTAATAGTTGATGTATATGGTGGGTATGAATATAATAGCCATATTAGAGAGTTTGAAGTCCCATATGAGGATTTGAGTGATGATATGATTGATGAAATATTTGATATCACAATGAAAGTTGCTGAAGAGAGTGAAATTATTTAATTGAGATGAGAATACAAGACAGGATAAAAAGAATTTTAAGGGAAGAAACACAAAGGATGTTATTAGAGGCATCCAAGAAAAAAATCTTGATGGATAAATTAGGGTTGAATGAGAAAAACGCTGAAATTTTGGATGAATTGGCGGGACCATTATCAGTTTGGTTGGCGAATAAATTTATTGATTATTATTTGAGAGAATATGGTAAGTTTACTAAAGAGTTAAGTCCGGACGAACTAAAGAAAGTTACAATAAAAAAAATTAACGATGCTGACTCAATATACCAAGCTCGTCAAAATATTGTTAATATTATGGATTGGGTTCGTGTTGGATTAAATGGTAATTTGGGTGATAACAAGAATTTATCTATTGATGGATTATTAAGAAAATCAAAAGAGTGGCATGACTCATTAGATTTTGGAAGTGGCGATATAAATTATGTGGAAAATAATCCGATAATATTAGATTTTAGAGATGAAAATGGTGATGGGTTTTATTGGGTAGATTTACAAACAAATAATTCGTCAGAAGAGTGCAACAGGATGGGACATTGCGGTAGGTCAAGTTATGGAACATTATATTCATTGCGTGAAGTTAAAACTTTAAATCCAAAATATAGAATTAACAAAAGTCATATTACCGCATCAATAGGTGGTGATGGTATTTTATATCAAATGAAAGGTGTGAAGAACTCCAAACCTAAAGATGAATACCACAAATATGTTTTACCTTTATTTTATGTTTTAGGTGGTGGAGGTGAAGAGGAAGATTACTTAATTCAAGGATTCGGAACTGAATATGCTTCCGAGAGAGACTTTAAATTAAGTGATTTGGGTAATGATGTCATAACTGACTTATACAGAAATCGTCCTGAATTATTCGATACTAGAGGATTACAGAGAAAATTGGCGGAATTGGGTTTAATTGAAAAACCTGTTATTGATTATAACATTAAATTGGAAATTTCTCCTGAAGATGTTGGTGATTATGTTGATGGTGATTATGTAATTAGTCGTAGGAAAGTTAAAAAAAGAACTCCTGGTGGGACAGAATATGATGCAACCATTGAAACAAAACTATTTGAAACAATATTAGCTCATGATACTTGGGAATTATGGGAAAGTGGAGATATTGATTGGAAACAAATTGTTGAATATAATTTGAATGAAGAAAATAGTGAAAAAATTCGTGAAATTATTAGACAATCTGAGGGTGATGAGAAGGATTTAGACGATAGAAGTATTGAGGAATTGATTGAGGATTTCGACCATAATTGGGAAATTAGAAGTACCTTAACCAACGCATATTCAAATATGGAGGCAGATAGTTATGTAAACTACCTAGATGATACTTTAAGGAATTGTTTGGTAGAATATGGTAGTATTGAAAAAATGGACGATACGGGTGTAATATTGAATATTAATGTGAAACCATTTATAGAATATGTTGATGAAGATGTTTTAGATGAACATTTGGATGGTTGTGATGATGATTTCAAATGTGTATTCAAGGACCTTATATATAATGATTATTTAGAAAAACCTAAATTTAGAATTAACGATTACTGGTACCCGGATGTTGACTATAATGGTTTCAATGAACTTGCCAGTGAATACTTAAACGATGTGAGTTTACACTAACGATAACTAAGCTATTCGGTTTTAATATCAATCAAATCATAATAAAACGAATCAGTATCTTCACTAACCCACCTGTCTGAAACCGATTCGACTGAAGGAATTTCAACATCAACCTTATAATCTTTCAAATCATTAGGGAAACCTTTTGTAACCCAATTCGAATCTTTCCAAAAAATTCTATTATTCGGCATTGCCAACAAATACCCATCATCAGATTTTAGAATATGTGCACATTTATAGTCGGATGCTTCTTCGGAATTTGAATTATCAAACCAATCAATCGTAAACATATATGTTGCCCATACTTTACTCTTATCTCTTAAAGCAACTTGACATCTCAAACCTTCCAAAAACTCAAATCTATTAACCACCGCATTCTCGGAAAAACAATCCCATAATTGTTTGAAATGATAAGGAATGTCTTTAACCGGTTCTTTAACAAAGATTTCCGACAATGGAACCCGAGACCTTAACATACCGAAGTCAGTCATAACATGGAATGTAATAATTTTGTTTGTCACAGATTGTAACCCAAAGACATAGACATCATCGAAGGTGTCATAATCTTGTTCGTTTTTTGTAAACCAAGAACGTCTACATAACGCCTTAAACTCGGGAATTGAATGATTCATATGTTATAAATATAAATTAAACTTAATTCTAAAGTGTAGAAAAATAAATTCATTGTTTATTATTAGGTTGAAACATATTTATTGGTATGAATTTGCAAGAACAAATAAAGAAAGTTTTAAGGGAATACTTGGTTGAGTCAGACCCAAAAGTTGGTACTGGTAAAAAACCAAAAGGTTCCGATAGAAGATTATATACAGATGAGAACCCAAAAGATACGGTATCGGTTAAGTTCAGAACAAAACAAGATATTGTGGACACTTTAAATAAAGAAAGTTTTAAATCTAAATCACACGCAAGACAATCTCAAATTATTAATTTAATTCATCAAAGGTTGAGAGTTGCTTTAGAAAGAGCAAAAGACCCTGAAGTTAAGAAAAGATTAAGAACTGCTTTTGAATATATTAAATCCAAAAAAGAAGAATCAAAAAGAAAAACCGAAGAAATGAAAGAAGGTGAACTTACGGAAAAGTGTTGGGCAGGATATACTCAAAAAGGTATGAAAACAATGTTTGGTAAGAGATATCCGAATTGCGTTAAAAAAACAAAGAAATGAATTTACAAGAACAAATAAATAGAATACAAACAATGATGGGGGTAATCAATGAAGGATTGCACGACACATCTTGGGAGGATGAAAAAGGTAATAAAGTAACTTTAATTGAATTAATTAAAGCCACCGAAGATATCCCGGTTCAAAATATACCTGTTAAAAAATTAGAATCAAAGATAACAAATTCTGAATGGGATGAAGAGGATTATAAAAAAGTTGAAGAAGCTAATTTAAAATATCCAATAATGGTGTTTGTTAATGATGAAGGAAAGATATTGGCTATTATAGATGGAAACCATAGAACTCAGAAAGCGGTGAATAAAGGGTTGAAAACTATTAAGGGTAAACTTATCCCTCTTAATGGTTTACCTAAACATATGAAAAAAGTATTTAACCACATTGGATAAAATGAAACTACAAGAACAAATTTCAAGAATCCAATCAATGATGGGATTAGATGAACTTTATAGACCATCAGGTGAAAAACACAAACCTGGTAAATTTGTTTATCATAAATCTAATCCTTTATGGAGAGATAATATTTTAAAAACAGGTTTATTAGCATCAGTAGGTGAATGTTATAAGTCATATTCGGAAAATTTTAGTGATGAAGAATGTACACCAGCAGTTTTTGCAACGGATTCAGAAAATGAAAATTATTTTTATGATGCGGGTTGGGATGACGATATTTGGGAGATTGATACAGAATGCTCGGGAGTTTCTTGGTACAAAGATAAACATTATGAGGGGGGTAATTATCAAGATTATCAAATTGTAACATTTGAAAACATATTACCCGAATGTATAAAATTAATTTATGAAGGAACTGGAGAAGAAAAATATTAATATGAAACTACAAGAACAGATAAATAGAATACATTCCATGATGGGTGTAATCAATGAAGATAGATTCAAAGGTTATAAAAGGTTTTTAAAGAATAATGTCTTTACTAATTTTCCTGATTATGTGATTAATGATATGTTTCGAGAAACCGGTGATTTAGATTACAAAGATATTCAGGGGATGTCAAAAGATGAAATAATAAATTATTTTCATAATGGAGATGGTAAAAGATTTTTTGAAAGATATGGTGATTTTGAAAAAAAAGATAAACCAAGAGTTATAGAAATAAAATGGGATGATTTAGTGGAACCATTACAAAGATTTTTAAAAAATAAAATGTCAGGAGAAAACCCAAACTTTCCTGATTCAAGAGAAAGATTACTGAAAACAATGGAAAATTCGCCAAACTTAGGTAAAGGAATTAATGAGCCAATAATATTGAAATATAATAGTGAAGGAAAGATTGAAGATATAGTTGGTGGAAATCATAGAACATATGCCGCATTTGAGTTAAATAACTTTAATCCAATAAAAATGAAGGCTTACATAATTAGATAATATGAAACTACAAGAACAGATAAATAGAATACATTCCATGATGGGAATCATTACGGAGGTAAGAAAAGGTTGGTATAATCTTTTAAAACAAAAACTTCCGAATTTTCCCGAATATGTTTTGAAAGATTGGATTTATAGGAAAGTTGATAATTACAAAGATTATGAATCATTTCTTAACTGGATAGACGAATTTCTTGTAGATATTGAATGGGAATATGAAAAGAATTTCCCAATTACTATGGATATTTTTGGTGATAAAACTAAAAAAGAATTAGAAGAAAGGATTAGTGGTTTAATTAGGACTGATGTAGAAAACGATATAATACGACATCAAAATCAAAAAGAATTATTAAGTTCTCGTGGGATTTCTGAAGAGCCAATTATTTTATTTAAAACCAAAGATGGTAAATATGAATTGGGTGAAGGTTGGCACAGAACCACACAGACATTTATACAATTCCCGGATGGGTTTATACAGCCTAATGTGTATATCGGATTAAATGCTAAATGGATAGAACCTGATTTTAAACCTCAATCATATTAAAATGAAACTACAAGAACAGATAAATAGAATACATTCCATGATGGGGGTTTTATCAGAAGATAGGACAAAAAAATTTGAAGCATTTCAAACTTTAATCAATACCACGATTGATAATATGAAATACATCTGTGAAAACAATAATACAGAGGACGACGAATATATTTCATTTTCTGCTTGTGATTTAATTGATTCGAGTCTTAAAGTCAAATTGATTGATTTTACACGCGGAGACCAATTAAAATTAACTATTGATATCACATATAAAAGTTATTTTCCATATCTTAATGAGGATGAGTTCCTATTTGAGTTAAAAGATAGGTTAAAAATATTGATTCCGATAGGGGAAATCGAAGTTAATCGTTACGAAAATCTATTCCAACACTAATTTTTAGAAAAAAAATAGTTATTTAAAATAAATTCATTATCTTTGTATTCTAAATTAGAAAGGTATGAATAATTCACAAATCTCAAAATCAATTGAAACTTTATTAACTGAGGTTAAAGAGATGTGGGATAATAGAGAAACTCCACACGCTCAAATTATTGGTTATATGGAAGGTTATTTGAAGACCATCAAGAACGAACTTGACCAAGAGGTGGAATATATCGGTGAATGTAAAGGGAATGATAGTAACGGGTGTTTTATGGATAGTCCGGGACACGATTGTGGTTGTTTTGTTAAAATAGTTAAAAAATTAAATTAAAAAAAAAAGAATGGAAAATACGCCTAAAACCTTAAAAGAACTATTCGCCAATACGGGAATAGAACCGACAACAGATGAAAATGGTAACACACATTATCATTTTAATGCTATTCGTAAAAAAGAACCTAAACAAGTAAAAGATTTATCATATTGGGAAGCAAATGCTCAAGAAGATTATTTGCATACTCCAATTAGTGTATTGAGATACATTACCGAACTAGAAGAAAGAATGTATAGTGATGAAGATTTGAGAACAGCTTATTTTTCAGGAATCAAAACAACAGGAGAAGGGTGGAATGGAGAATACGCCAATGGTAATAATCCTTCAATTGAAGAAGAATTTCAAGAAGAATTTCAAGAATGGTTAAAACAATTTAAAAACAATTTAGAAAACAAATAATTATGGAACCAATGTATTTTTTATTATTTATTATGGTAATGTGGTGTTTAATATTATCAATAGCGGGAATTATAACCAACTTTACAGATTACTCAACATATCGTAGAGTATATAAATTACTCCCGACATATACTTTTAAAGATTCGGGGGATAATATGGTTGTGGTCAAACAATACCCTAATGTTGAAATAATTTGGTTTAAAGATAAGAATGACTTTAAATTGGATAACGATGTTTATTTGTTTAGTAATACTATCTTCAAATTTGACCCAATACACTTATATTGGCATCTTAAGTATAAACAATGGTTTAAAAACAATATTAAATAAAAAACAATATATGAAAAAATTATTATTAGCTGCCTTACTTATTTTGGCAAACACCGGATATTCACAATTTTCAAATAGAGGTTGCGGATGGGAATTTAGAAGCACACGCAACGCTTTTGTTAATACGGAGACAAGACAGAGCGCTTGGAGGTCGGGAAGGATTGAACTATATTACAATGAGACTTGTGAGAAGTTCTTAAGAATTTGTTATGTCAATGGTTCGAATGAATATTACTATGCGGTTACTGAGAGTCCTGTGTCCTCAAGTAGAACATTAGATGGGGATTTATACTACACATACAACTTAAGAGATTATTCAACAAAAGAGTTAATTAAACTACAGATAATCTATTCAAATCCACCTATAGTTAGGGTTCATTATAAAGACGCTTATATAGAATATCACGAATAAGATTAAAACAATCTTTATATTGATGTAATAGAAAGTGTATTTTAATACACTTTTTTTTGTTTTAGAAAAAAGGGGGTTGGGGGTTGAACGCCTGCCACATAAAGACAGAAGTTAATCCAAATATCTTTAATCTACGTATTTTTCTGTGGGGATTTTGTTTGAATATGAATTATCCTTACGAGCAATTTTTTGTTGTTCGATATAATCATTAACCATATCAAAAACTTTCTGAGGAACCAAGTTTTTAATTAGGTTCATATCATCTTCTCCGAGGTCGTTATCTTTCATATCATACCATCCTTCTAAGTCATATCCTTCAACTCCAAATGATTTATAGTAGGCGAACTTAAGCTCGGGGTTTTTTCCATAAACAAAACGAGGTTTAACGATGAAATAAATCAAAACTCCGTGATTCATATGGTCCACGAAATGTTCGTCATTAGACGGAACCGAAGTGCACCAATTTGTGAAGGCACCATATTTACAAGACGCTCTATGAGTTAATGGTGCCACGACCAATAATCTATCGTCTTGATATATTTTATCTCTTTCATCCGATTTGGTTTTAACCTCATTAAGGATGGTGGATAAATGATTCTCTGTTATTATAATTTCCATATATTATAAATATACAGTACCTCCAACTTTCACCATTGAAAGGATTTCTTCAAACGAAGTTAGATTTCCAAAAGATTCAATTTTACTATTCCATAAAATCAAATCACCTCCAACCGAAGTTAGATTTCCAAGGGATTCGATTTCACTATATCTTAAATTTAAATCACCTCCAACCGATGTTAAGTTTCCAAGGGATTTAATGTTAGCTATATTTAAATTCAAATCATCTCCAACCGAAGTTAAGTTTCCAAGGGATTCGATTTCACTATAATATAAAATCAAACTACCTCCAACCGAAGTTAGATTTCCAAGGGATTTAATGTTAGTTATATTTAAATCCAAACTACCTCTAACCGAAGTTAAGTTTCCAAGGGATGTTAAATTTGTACAATTATATAAATACAAACCACCACCAACCGAAGTTAGATTTCCAAGGGATTCGATTTCACTATATTTTAAATCCAAATCATCGGTAATCATATAAGGAGGAAACCCTCTATGTTTCAAGAATAATTGTAAATCGTCCCAATTATTACCAAATGCTGCAAAAGGAATTTTCAATATCTCGGTCATATCCACAAAGATAATAAGAATAAATTAAATGGTATTATAAATTATATAATTACCAACTTTTACAATTTTTCTAATTTCCTCTTTGGTGTATTTTTTTGATAATGGAGTATCTCTTAAATCCAAATTACCTCTAACCCAAGTTAGATTTCCAAGGGATTTAATCGCAGTCCCAGATAAACCCAAACTACCTCCAACCCAAGTTAGATTTCCAAGGGATTCAACCTTACTTTCGGATAAATCCAACGAACCTTCAACCGAAGTTAAGTTTCCAAGGGATTTGATTTTACTTTCATATAAATCCAAATAACCTCCAACCGATGTTAGGTTTCTAAGGAATTCGATTTTACTTTTATATAAATTCAAATTACCTCCAACCGAAGTTAGATTTCCAAGGGATTCGATGTCTGTTCCTCTCAAATCCAAATCATCCGTAATCATATAAGGCGGATTCCCCTTATGTTTCAAGAATAATTGTAAATCGTCCCAATTTTTACCAAATGCCGCGAAAGGAAATTTTAATATCTCATTCATATCCGCAAAGATAAGTTAAATAAAATAAATGGAGTTAAAAATATATCTCATGGCTAACTTCTACTATTGAACGGATTCCTTTTTCTGAATATTTTTTAGATAATGGAGCTCCTCTCAAAAACAAATCCCACCCAACCGAAGTTAAATACCCAAGAGATTCGACATTAGTATAACTTAAATCCAAAACACCCCAAACCGAAGTTAGATTACCAAAGGTTTTAATATCACTATATCTCAAATCCAAATCACCTCCAACCGAAGTTAGGCTCCCAAGAGATTCAATTTTAGTATCATGTAAATCCAAATCACCTCCAACCGAAGTTAAATTTCCAAGGGACTCAACTTTACTTCTTCTCAAATCCAAATCACCTCCAACCGAAGTTAGATTTCCAAGGGTTTTAATATCACTAAATCTTAAATCCAAATCATCGGTAATCATATAAGGAGGATTACCTTTATGTTTCAAGAATAATTGTAAATCATCCCAATTATTACCAAAAGCGGCAAAAGGAAATTTTAATATCTCATTCATATATGCAAAGATAATAAGAATAAATTAAATCATAAAAATAATATTAGATGATGATGGGTGGGAATTAATAAAGAGTATTGGTAAATGTGAATTCATCTTCACCCGGGGCTTTAAAGTATACCTTAACATCATTGGCGGTAGGACTACCATTCTCATCATAGTTAAGAGAAGCGGCTTTAAACAAATCGGTTAAATCACCATCAATCTCTTTCTGAACATTGGCAGGTAATACCTCAGAAGTAAGAAACATAACTTCAAAATTGTTATAACCTCTAAAGGTAAAAGGTCTAATGTTATCAAGGGTAAGTTCAGGATACTTCTTAAGTATTATTTTATCAATTAACTTTGTAAGTATATGTTTAATGTTATCAGTGGTATTTTCTTTCATGGGTATAGATTATAGATATAAATATAAGATATCACGGGCGTTTATATTAAATGTTTTATTTATAATGGTTAATAAAGGGTCTTTCCAAACATCCATATCTCCAAATAACCTTTCAAGAGGTTCATACATATCCTCAGATAATATGATGGTATCAAATTGTGGGTCATTTATATTAGGGGGATTATGACAAGGTTCAGGTAATTCAGCTTTAATACTTTCGGGGTAATCACCATCATCATCGTAGTATTCACCATTAACCAATTTAAATAGATAGTCATAGTATTGATTATCAGGTAGAACAAATCCTACAGCATAAGGGTCACAACAAACACCCATACCACAATTAAATTCAGCCCAATCATAATAACATTCATCAAATCCTTCAAAAGATGAATTAAGATATGTATGAATGATTTTAACAAGTTTAGATTCGGTAATAATTGCTTTCATATGTATAGATTATTGTAATAAATATATGAGGTTAATTATATAATTCAATCCCTCACTCAGGTGTCATCCTCCGGGACACCATCCGTTCAGTCTTGTATTATATAATTCCCCCACCTATATTTCCCCCACCAAACGAAAAGACATAATGAGATGGGGATAAGTAATCATATATGAAATGGTATATGAGATATTCTGATGGTGGGGTTTCACCCTCTAATATAGAATATGTTTACATACCATTAAACGAGATGATATATGGTGAACCTATGAGATAACATATACGAATTCCTATAGGGTAATATGTTGTCTTATCTCACGATAATATAATATATGATTAGTATAAACGATATGTTATAATTATGGTTCCCACATTTTCCCACATGAGTTGTCTTAACTATGAAGTGGGGACATTT
>Ga0208362_1000185_pt1 | contig 21697 bp, 22 predicted proteins | sample LakMenEpi13Oct10_FD_150693 | JGI IMG/M metagenome (GOLD analysis project Ga0208362, IMG submission 150693) | Freshwater microbial communities from Lake Mendota, WI - 13OCT2010 deep hole epilimnion (SPAdes) | ecosystem: Environmental > Aquatic > Freshwater > Lake > Epilimnion/Euphotic zone ... | reverse complement strand
TACACAAGATAAAGTCCAAACCGCACAGTGAATTTACGAAGTATGAGTTTTGTTTAATCTCTAAATTTCACATTTTAAGCTTTGCCCTCTAAGAAGTGCTTTAAGCGGTGCTCACAAAGCAATCGGCATTGCCTTAGGAATTAAATCACGAAGTGAGGCATGTGTAAATTTGGGAATCATAAACTCTTTTATAAGCTTGCTTGTTTAAGATTATTTATCCATTGCTCTCTGAGAGATTTACCCATGTCCGCTTCTTTGATTACATAATGAATAATATATAAACCATTTTCTGTTGATACCACTCTTTGTATTTCATCTTGCTCATTTAGTGGATTATCCTTAATTTTGAATTCCCAAAACAATTCTTGCTCAGGATTTTCGGCAGGGAAAAATGAAATCTCAGGTTTAAATTCTTTGAGTCCAGGAATAAATCCTTTTTTTACAAAAGCCTCAGCTGATATATTTTTGAGATTGGGGAAATATTGAGTTGTGATGAGCTCAGTCCAATTATCTATTTTTTCGCCTTCGAGTATATATTCATTAATCGTGACATCATCGGTTTCTTGCGACCAGCCAATAGTCCACTTGCGCTTATCGAATACTAAATTCCATTTTTCGTCTTTGGCTTGAGGTGCATTTTCAGAAACTTCATTCTCTAATAATTCTGTGCTGCAAAACTGCCTAGTATCTCCTTCTTTTTTAAGATAACTTACGCATTTATGTCCATTATCAGGCGTAACTAGAATCACCTCTGCCACTGTTGATAGATTTGATGAAAAGCAAAGAAACAAACTACTTAGAATTATAGAGACGAAAGCTAAATTCTGAATTGATGCTGAGCTTTGATTGTTCATGATTTTTAAACTAGTGAGGTTTTACACATTTATTTCAACAAAGGGAGCTTCTAAAAACTAAGCTTTTTCACCCCCCGGCTTTCGCCGCCCCCTGAAAAAGGGCTCTCAAGGGGAGAACCAAAAGCTTCCTCGCAGGGGGATGAAGAGACTTAATAGAGTTGCCCTAAATTAAATTATCCACTTTATCTATTCAAGGGTTAGGAATAGTTTCTTATTTAGATTATTTACAAAAAAACTATCTATAGATATTGTCTAAATCGGTTACGGTTGTTGGCTTACTTAAATCGACTGGGCTGACAACTGGAGAACCAAAAGGAGGAGCTGCAATTGGAACACTTGTTCTTTGAGTAAATCCATCCAGTCCTGATGGCAAAAGATCATATTCTCCTTCAGCTCCAGAACCTTCAAGCGCAAGGGGCCTATTGATTTGACTTGGATGAGCAGGCCTAATGATTTCGGGAGATATAATCACAACCAATTCACTTTCTCCTCTTGAGAAATCTTTGCTTCTTGCCAAAGCTCCAAGTATGGGAATATCTCCAATCCATGGAACTTTATCTAAATTTCGGGCACTATTTGCATTGATCAATCCACCGATTAAAAGAGCTTGACCTGGATCCATTTCGACTTGAGTATCAATCTTTCTAGTTTTAAAAGCAGGCGATCCTGGTGCTCCAAAAGGATTGGCTTCATCAATATCACGAGTCTGAGCATGCACATTCATGAGAATAGAATCTTTATCAGTTATCGAAGGAAGAATATTGAAGCTAATACCATATGGTTGATATTGAATATTATTTGAAACGGTAATCTGATTAACATTGGAATTAACAATTGGGACTTCGCCACCTACTCTGAATTGACCCACTTCTCCACTTGATACAACAATTGTCGGCTCAGCTAAAACCTTTGCTTCTCCTCTTTGCTCAAGTGCTTGAATTGCAATTTCAAGATTCAGCCAAGGAATTAAAGCATAATTCCCACCAGCACCAAGTGGAGCACCGCCACCAGTCAAAAGATATCTCAGCTGCCTGGTAAGGAGACCAGCAGTACCAGGAATAGGTGTTCCAATCACCCCTAATTGTTGTCCAGCAACTGTTCCTTTTGGTCCTGATATTCCTAAGGGAAGTTTTTTCCCGTTAACACTTAGTTGCCCGACACCATTAGCAGAAAATTGCTTGCCTGCATTCTTGGAAATCTCATAGAATCGAATTTTGACTGCTACTTGAGTTTTGCCATCTATTTCTAAATAACTCACTACACTTCCTGAACCATTAGCAATAATTGTTCCATTAGAAAAGTTACTAGTTATATTTGAACTAAATGGACTTGAGTCACTCATAACGGATTCACCAGCGCCACCACCACTTTGCATAGTAGGGGATAAAACCCCACTTATATTTCCAACATCAAGTCCACCATTTCTAGTTAATATTCTCATTGAGCCAGGATCTTCGCCCATATACATTGATGCTACTGAAAGGGCTTTGGCTATAACATCTGGACCTTTAACTTTGCCAGTAAGTAATATTCTTTCAACGGCTTTAGCACCACCACCTCCAGCTCCAGCACCACCACCTTGAGGTTTATTGCTTACGACTACTGAAGGGGCTGGTTCACCTACGGTTTCAGGTGTTGCATTAAAAGAAGTTGTATATGCTCCATTGGAATTAGTAGGTTGAGCAGCAGTTATTTCATTTGGAAGAAATAAAACATAATCGATATTGATATTTGGATCTATAAGTTTAATACTGGCAATTAAATCAGAAATATCTCTCTTGACGGTTATATCAAAGCGATTGGGCCTAACGGTTGTTTCTTTGCCTTCCCAAATTAAGATCGTTGTTTTACCAATTTTTTTTCCACGGACAATGGCGGAAGTTTCACTTAATATTCTAATATCAGCAACAGATGGATCTGTAACAGCCACTCTTTTGATGGGCAAGTTAGAAGAAATAATTTCGCTGGAACCTACAGCTACATCTTTGATTGCAATCCCAGATTTGTAAGAAGTGCCTTTTAGAAAAACTGTTTCAGCTTGGCAAGTTAATGGAGCTGTTAGAGCGGAAATACTCAAACAAGTTAACAATAGACCTGAATAACAAAACTTTTTCATTATCAATCTCATCTTATTCAATCCTTTTTGTCTAAATCCTATTGATCTAATTTCTTGGCGCTCATTTGCCTGCGATTCATTAAAGATTTGTGGCTTATTTTGGTTATTAAACACGCGCTTATTTCGTCTAAATTTTAGAGACTATATCTGAGATACATAGTATTACTTCTCTCACATGACGCTCAAAGCATTTTTTTGTTGCAATCTTTTTATTTTTTCTTATCGATTTCTCAATTCCAGAAAAATTCCAGAAAAATTTCAAACAATTTCTAATATTGCTTCTTTTGCTCAGAATACTATCAATTCAGCTCTTGTGAAGGCTAATGAGATGCAAAAGCTGGATATAAAGAATATGGAAATTAAGTCGTGAATAACTTACAGAACGAGCAAATCTTGCGCTCCGTCTTTAGTAATTGAATAGTCCAAAAAGATTAAATGCATCCTGGTGAGAGACAAGATTCTGGCATATCGGTAGCTGGTCCAGAAGTACGCCCGACAGAAGCATTATTAATTCTTTCAGCAGGATTGCCTAAATAAATCAATTCTGAATACTCACCATTAACAATTTCCATAGTAGGTGTAGACGTAATAAATGGAGGTGGTGGAAGTCCAACGCTAACTTCTGTACCAATAATTTCGCTTGGAGTACCAGGCTTAGAATTTTCAATTGGAGGAAACCAAACATAAAGATTTGTACGACCAGGATTTCTGCCGATAAGCATAATTTGGTTAGGAGTCAATAGCTTGATATAGGCAATACCAGGATTACTCAGAGAAATTCTCTCAATCTTGCCTTTTAATTTGATAATGGTTGATTTCCCAACACTCAATTCCATTTTGCTCAACAAAGGAATTGAAACACCAATCCCAGGAATATCAGCTTTTGCAGGCGCAAGGAAAACGGTTGACAATAAAAACATAAAGGACAACGATCCCAAAACCAAAGAGGAAAGAAATTTATTTTGTGGTTTATTCTGAATTTCTATTGATTTGATTTTCATTTTTATGTTTTTAATCTAGATAATGCTGATGAGGAAACTTGCAAATATGTATTTAATTTTTATGTGTTTGTTGCTGCAGGAGAAGAGAAAGAATCTTCAACTTGTCCATTTATTTCCATTGGGTTTGGTTCTATTCCTTCCCAGAGCTCAATTAATCCGACTTGACTTGGTGGAGGTTCAACATCAGGTCCATCTTGTAAGCTGATTTCACTGGTGTTTACATAAGGATTAATTTTCGTTGCATCTCCAGGAGAGACCGCCAGCGTAACAGTAGCCGAACCTTCACCATTATTTTGGGCAACATCTGCCACGCTATTTGATTGAATAACTTCAAGAATTCTTGCTCTCTTAGACAGTGATTTTTGAATAGTGTTCCCGCCTTTTGTAGAGAAGGTTCGCCAAATGCTGACTACCCTTTCTCTTTGTAAATATCTTTGTTGTGCATTTACACCTTTAAGCATAATAGTTACTTCAGATTCTCCAGGATTAGCTACTGATTTTTGCTCGGGTTCACCAATATAATTTCTCAACATGGTTTGTCCACCGAGCACTCCAACCTTTAGAGTTCCACCAAGTAAATTAGGATCATTAATATCTTCAAAAGCGCCTGCTTCTTTAGAGTCAGGTTTGACTTGTTTAAGAACTAAATCTTGAACTGTTACAACTTTTCCAACAGGAAGATCAACTGCGGCAGAAACCACTGGAACGGTTCTTTTCAACTCAGCTTCTTTTTTCTTAGCATCTTCTCTCAGAAATATTACCAATCCGCCAAGACAAAGAGCAATTAGTGCAAATCCCACAAATACGCCGATTGCAGACCCTGCTCTTGTACCACCACCGCCTCCGCCTGAGCGAGAGGTTCTACTGGTAACCCTAGAAGTTCTTCTTGTAGCTCCGCCTGCCATTTAAATTTCCTATATGACTTAGTCTAATTTTTAGTGTTTAAATTACTTAAATTAGAAATTCACTTTTCTTACCGATCTCTAACGGGCAAAGCATATAAACTTGAGGGAAATCCGCTTAATTTTTTTTAATCTTTCTCTTCTTGAAAACAATTATTTGTGGAATTAAAGAATTTACTGGTCTTAGTCACAAACTAAATAGCTTCATTGAAAGTCATATCGATTCTCTGCGATCTCAACATTCTGTTTCTCTGATTTCAAAAGCTTGAACTTGTAAGAGCCATTATTTCTGCTCACTTGAACCAATATAACTTCTAAGAATAGTTTGTCCACCCAACACCTCAACTTTGAGAGTTCCTCCAATTAAAGCTGGATCGCTGAGATCTTCAAAAGCGCCAGGTTCTTTTGAGTTAGGGGTAACTTGTTTCAGCATTATGTCTTGAGTAGTAATTACAGTACCTGCTGGAAGATCAACTGCTGCACTTACAACAGGAACCGTTTTTCTTAATTCGGCTTCTTTTATCTTAGCACCTTCTCTTAGATAAATTGCTAAACCACCTAAAAAGAGAGCAATCAAAGCAAATCCTATAAGCACACCTATACCTGCCACAAAACCCGTATTACTCCTTCCTCGTGGTCTAACAGTTGATTTATGCATCATGTTCTGGCCTATCATATTTCTTGCTAATTTCAAATTGTGAATTCTTATTGAATTGTCAGATTTCGAAATGTGATTATTTGTTCCAGTTCAATTCTTGTTTTCATCCAAAAGAATTAAATGTTCAGATTTTAAATAAGGTAAAACTCCTTTCTTGAGCTTTGCATCAATCGCTATACTGACTTCTGCCGATGATTTTAGTAAATCAGTATCGTCTTCATATGAGTAAAGCACAACCTCTAGAATGCGAGCTTTTTTTGCTAAAAGTTGCAATTTATTTTTGTGATTATTTGGTTCCACCCAAAGACTAACTCTTCTATTACTTTGCAGAAATGCCTGTTTGGCAGCTGCCCCTTTCAGCACTATTGTTATTTCAAATTCTTCTGTCTTAGGTAGTTGCTTTTGTTCAGGCTCTCCAACTAAATTTCTTGTAATAGTTTGACCACGAAGTACATTGACTTTAAGAGTACTGCCAATCAAAGCAGGATCATCAAACCTTTCAAATGCAGCAGGTTCTTTGGAAAACCCAGAAACTTTTTTCATTTTTATATTTCTTGAATTTATTATTTCGCCCTTAGACAAATCAACATCAGCAGAGACAACTGATACAGTTCCGTATTCCGAAAGGAGATTATCCGCTCCTCGATATGCAACAAACAGAATTACTAAAATAGGATTCAAAAGACAATAAGTCACAATCACCAGAAAAAATATAATTATGGTGGCCGTGATAGTCCCTTTATTTGATCTCTTTTGCAATTTATTATTTCCTATCAACTTGTCTTCTTCAAGTCAATTTGGTAATTGAGACTATTTTCTTAATCTACATTCAATATTAAGCGCTCAATAAAACATACCTCGATTAATGAGAAAATTAAATAAACTACGAGCGCTTAGCTCAAAATTCAAGCCATAAGGGAACTGTTTTCATTTTGATTTTATTTCCAATATTCCGCTTAATCTGGTCTTTGGCTTTCTTCGCGGCTCTGCCTTTTATAGTGCTGATAAGCTTAGTTGTCTCTAAATGGAGAGCTGGATTGTCCGAAAAACTTGGCTTTATAAAGTTTTCAAAAGATATTCTGAGCAACAAAAACATTTGGGTTCATGCTGTTTCTTATGGAGAAGTCAAAACGGTTGAGCCTTTAATTTATGAATTGCAAAAAGCCTTTCCTGAATACAACATATGTCTAAGCACGGGAACTCAAACTGGACAAAATCTGGCCAAGAGCTTATTTAGCCATAATTCAAACAACTCAAAACTTCTAAAAAATATTTTTGTTTTTTATTGTCCTTTTGATTTTTGTTTCTCTGTCAAAAGCCTTATGAATAAGCTCAATCCAAAGATGTTGATTGTCGCTGAGACTGAGATTTGGCCTGAAATGCTAGCCCAAGCAAAACAAAAAGCAATACCAACTTTTTTAGTCAATGCAAGATTAACCAATCGTTCAGTCAATAGATATAAATTCCTAAAACCTATTTTTGGTCAAGTTCTCAAAACTTTCACTGGAATTTATACTCAAAGCGAAAGAGACAAAATTCGTTTTTTAGAAATTGGTGCTTTGAGTGAAAGAATGAAAGTTTTGCCTAATCTCAAATTTGATTCAATGCAAAAAGCTCAGCCAGAAAAAGTTGATGAGTTGAAACAAGAATTGAATATAAAAGCCAATTCAATTGTTTTAATTGCTGGCAGCACACATAAAGGTGAAGAGGAATTAATTTGTAAGCTCTTTTCTTCTCTTCTCAGTCATTTTCACAATAAAAATCTCAATCTTGATTTGAGGCTGATTTTAGCTCCTAGGCATTTAGACAGAGTCCATGAAGTTGAGAGTATTTGCAAGAATCACAAATTGATTTTCAGGAAAAGAAGTCAAAATAACGCGAGAGAATTCGAAGCGGGGCAAGCTTTGCTTTTGGACACTATGGGAGAGCTGTCACAAATGTATGCTGTTTCAGATATTGCCTTATTGGGAGGCACTTGGGCGAAAATTGGCGGACATAATCCACTAGAAGCAGCTGTCTACAATATTCCAATTTTGGTGGGCGAACATATTTACAAGATTTCTGACTTGGCAGATCAACTCGCCGAATTAGGGCTATTATTTCAAACAATTAGCTATGAAAGCTTATTCACAAAGATCTTAGAATTAATTCAAAACGAAAACAATAACGACAATAGTTTGCAACCAAAAGCAAAAATAGAATTAGATAAATCTGTTTCTTCTTCAATTATTGAGCTTATAAAGCAATCCACTGATTTTTAAAAAGCTAAACCGCTAAACAAACATTCTGTGGCTGAAAGCCAATTATTTCAAGTTGATTGCATAAGAAAAAACAATTCCGTGAGCATTATCAATTGAACACTAAAAGTAATAAATGGAGCAAAGGGAATTTCATTAACCTCGACTAATGAGCCAATTTCAGCAGAAGCATTTTCCTTGTCAGATTTTTTATTCATTTTAAGATTTGCGGAAATGAATTTTATGAGCCTTATCAATAAAATGCTGAAGAAAGCCAAGATAAAAGCCATTTGCATACAGTAGAGAAAAATCATTGCGCCGAAAATAGCTCCAATGGAAGCGGCCAACAAAGCATCACCACCGCCTAAAACAGTTGGATTGTCTGCTTCGTTCTGAGTTGATTCATTTTGAACTAATTCTCTGTGGTTTGATTCCGAACTATTAGCAGACTGACTTGATTGAGAATTAAATTTAGGAAATATTCTCTGAATGAGACTACCAGTGAAGTGGAGAGTTGGAATAAAAATTTCTTCGAGTATATAACTTAAGCAAAGGGAAAATACTATGAAATCTGATTTATATGGAAAATATCCAAGTCTAGGTACCTCAATGAGAGCTTGTCTTGAAAGATAAAAAGCTATAAAAATAACAATTGCTAAAAGTAAATAGGTTAAGCCTGACTTTTCACATAAATTGTTCAGCAAATTTCTACATCTTGAACTCTTTGCGTAAGCAATTTCAATGAATAATCTCCAAATACAAATTGCAACTGGAATGATCCAAGCTGGATAAGATGGCACAAATAAGCTAATTATCATTAGAGGCATTGCATTCCAAATCGGAATTAAGCCTTGCTGAGAGGCTGGGAATTTTGCCAACCAATTGCCAAAATGCGTTATTCCATCGAAAATAGCAAAGCCTAAACAAATTCCGGCAGCCGAGTAAAAAGGCAATAAACCAAATCCGGGCAACCGATTTGCATCACTATCAATAGAAGGATCAAAAAAACGAAAAGTCAAAGCCGCCACAATAATTGGACCAGTAATCCACAATGGAATAATTTTTTTTTTGACATCAATCAATCCAATCACCAGAAGCCAAATATTGAGGCCAAGAAGATAGTAAATTTCTTTGGGCAATAATTTACCCTTGATGGCATAGCTGACTTGCAAAGAACCCAAACCAAAAGTTATTAATCCATAAATTAATAAGGGCAAATGAGTTCTCAAATCAAGCTTGCTAGCGCTCTTCTTTTCTGTAGATTGAGCCGCCATGCTTTGATTATCAGTCTGAGATGATATTGGCATTTTTTAATAAACTAAATAAATTTCGAAAAACAAAGCTACTCAGAAAATGCCCCATAATTCCTAAATTTATTCATCTTTTCTTCTTTCAGCTCTTCTGGTGACATTTTAAGCAATATACCTAAATGACTCAAAATGGATTTCTTGATATTTGCACTAGTCTGAGAATAATTATTATGCGCTCCGCCCTGAGCTTCAGGAATAATTTCATCAATTAGTTTGAGATTCAATAAATCATTTGACGTTATCTTTAGAGCATTCGCTGCATCGGCTGATTTTTCTCTAGTTCGCCAAAGAATAGCTGCGCAGCCTTCTGGTGAAATAACTGAATAGACTGCATGTTCAAGCATTAAAACTCTATTTGCAACTGCCAAAGCTAAAGCCCCACCAGAACCACCTTCACCCGTTATGATTGCAATTACTGGCACTTTTAGATTGGTCATTTCTTGAATATTGACAGCAATTGCTCCAGACTGACCATTAGCTTCCGCTTCGAGCCCAGGATAAGCTCCCGGAGTGTCTATCAAAGTGATAATAGGCAAGCCAAAATTTTCAGCATGTTTGAATAAACGCAAGGCTTTTTTATAGCCCGAAGGTTGAGGCATTCCAAAATTACACCTTTGCTTTTCTTTGATTCCACGTCCTTTTTCATTCCCAACAACCACAACAGTTAGTCCTGGCTCTAATTCGAGCAATCCACCAACAATAGCGCCATCATCATGACCAGAACGATCTCCATGAAGTTCAATCCAATTTGTGCCTAAATCTTTCACAAAATCAAGGGTATAAGGCCTTTCAGGATGTCTAGCTATTTGCAATCTTTGATGAGGTTCTAGATTGGAATAAATTCTTTCTCTTAATTCAAAAAACTGCTCTTTAAGTCCATTAATTGAAAGCTTTACTTCTTGTCTTTCATCTTTGCTTGAGCTTTGTTCTAATTTATCGATTTCTTGCAAAAGCGTTATTAGTGGTTTTTCAAAATCTAAAACAAATGACGAATTGCTTTTCTTGCTCATTGACTTAAATTGTTTAACGGGAAATTTGTACTTACAAAACTACAGGTGAAATTACATGAAGAATTCCATACAGATTTAGAAAGTTTAGCGTTTATCTTGACGACTCTGAGTTTTGCTTTTTCTAATTCAAATATTTTGTTTGCAAATTTTCTGTGAGCCCAAATTTATGATCAATCTTTTGGTCTATTTTCAACTGAGAAATTCACTTGACAATTCTTTTTATTTTACACATACATACTTCAACCAGCCGTTCCAAAACGAAATTTGGGGGACATGGAAAATATTGTATTTTTCTATGCTCAAAAGCATAATTGATTGTGAAAAGATAGACTTAATTGAGAGAAATCAAGATTCAGATTATTTGTACTCAGAATATTTAATTTCACTGGGTATAACCCTAATAAGAAATAATTTACCTCAGCATAACAAAAGATGAAATCTACTTTTTCACGACGTTTTTCAAAGCATTTGATTTTATGTGCAGCTATTTTGCTTTCTGTTGGAATGAAGGCCTCAGCGGAAAATTATGTTGGCGTTCAAGCTGGCGTGTCTTTTGCAAATAAAATTGGTGGGACAAAAGTTGATATTGATCCAAATTACGCAGATTCTCTTCAAATTCCAGGATTTCTTCCACCTTCAGTAGGTCAAGCAATTAAAGGCGCCAAATTTGCTGGTGCTGACATGACCGATACAAAACTTGACGAATCCTTTACCGCTGGCGTGAAAATCGGTCACTATTTCGATTCGATTCCATTCTTGGGAGTTGAGGGTGAATTGAATTATATGAAACCAGATTTTGTCCAACAAGATTTCACGACTTCGAATTTAAATAATCCAACCCTTTTAACTTCAAATGGCGTTACAACCAAGAATCAATTAGCGGCTAGCATTCATGATTTTTCTGGTACTGCAAGCCTCATGCTTAGATATCCTGCATTCAAAAGAGTTACACCCTATGTTGGAGTTGGCCCATCATTGCACTACATCAGAATCAGAGGAACTGGAACCACTGCAATGAATACCGATACTGCTACTGAGGCTCTTGGTGGCCCTATTACTCCTAACGTATTGGTTGATGGTCCTCCACTAAAACATGACACCTTTACTGGAGGTCTTCAGGCTAAAGCTGGAATTAGATTTAATGTAACAAAACATCTTTCTGCTGATGTCGAATACAAATACAATTACATGCCAGTGAGACTTGATCCATACAGAGACTTAAACAATTTTAGAGGAACTTTTAGTGGACATCAAATTGTAGCGGCTCTAGTTTACCGCTTTGGCAACATTAAGTGGTAATGGATTTTATCCTTTTTATGAGGTTTATTCGAATAAATTGATTTTGTAAACAATACCGTTAAATTTTTAGACAGCCATAATTTAAAATGGCATACTTAATTCTTATCTAGTATTTTACTTAAGCGTTTTTTAGAGAGTATTACTTAAGCAAATGAAAGCCGTTTCTATTTCACCAGATTCAATAGATTCTTTAGAAGTTCAATTTGAGAAAAAAGCAGAGCTAACGGAAAAAGAGCGAGTGCGCAGGATTTCGGCTGTTATTCGTTATGCAGAAAGTAAATTAAGAAGGCAATTTCCCTTATTGCAAAAACAAAATCTTCTTGGATTGCTTATATTCGCAGTATCCTGCCTAGGCTTTACTTTCAATGCTGTCCTTTATCTGAAAGATTTTATTCCTGCTTGGATGTGCATTATTGGAAATGCAGTTTATGCTTCTTTCTTGCATGAGTTGGAGCACGATCTCATTCACAACCTTTATTTCAAAACCAGACCCGCCATTCAAAATTCATTAATGTGGGGAATTTGGTTTTTACGGGGCAACCTGATCAGCCCATGGTATAGACGCATGATACATCTTATACACCATAAAGAATCTGGACAAAAAAATGATATTGAAGAACGACTGATTGGCAATGGCATGAAATGGGGCTTCAAAAGACTCATTATCACACTAGATCCTCTAATGACTCAGTTACGCTTTCCTGAATTCATAAAAGAAATACCTAGTTTCAATATTTGGTCCATTTGGAGAGCAACTTTTCCAATATTTATAATTTTCAATGCAATTTGGATTAGCTTCATAATTTGCAAAAGCTGGGAAATATTCAATTTAAGCTCCTATGGCTGGCAAATGCCATTTTCGCCTGCATATACAGCAATAGTCAGCGCACTGTTTGTAGTTCTTGTTGCACCAAATATGCTTCGTCAAGCTTGCCTTACCTTTATCTCGTCGAGTTGTCACTATTATGGAGATATTCCCAAGGCTGATTTGATTAGGCAAATGCAAGTTCTTCATCCTTGGTATTTAATTCCGTTTCAATTGTTTTGTTTCAATTTCGGCAGCACTCATATAATTCATCATTTTGTGGTTAATCAACCTTTTTATATTCGTCAATTAGTAGCTCCCTTAGCTCATGCCGCAATGCAAAAATATGGCATTAGATTCAATGACATTCAAACTCTGATGAGAGCAAATAGATTCTCTTCGACTAGCTCGATCTCTTGAACTTTTTATACTTGAGATTCTTATTTATAAGTTAGTCCTTTGCATGATATTTGGTCAATTGGCGAAGAAGAGAAGTTTGAGGGATACTGTTTTCACTCTTCAGATGATGAAATCAAAGCTTTATCATCTGGAGATTCGCTCTAATACGTCGTTAAATACCTTTTCCAATGCAAGCACAAAAAGAGATTGGAGAATTTATCACGATTATGCACAGTCGTTAATTCAAAGAGCGAGAGCTTTGGATGTCTATGAGAAGCTAGACCTCGAACTAAAGAACACCGTTTATGCAATCGATTCAAGCACCATTGATCTCTGGATAAGCTAATCTATGATTTGTATAAAGTTTATTCTCTCCAAAGGGATCAGACCTATTTCTTTATGAAAAATATAATGTATACAGATTTTTACTCAGAAACAATAAATCACCTTACTCTGAAGAGAGCCATTGATTTGCATTATGAAATCAATCCCCAATTTCAAAAATTTGGTACGTATAAAACGCAAATTGCAAATTCTTTAATCAAGGCTCACGATATTACTCACATAATTTTTGGTTGTAATACTGGCTATGATGAAGAAATTAGAGTTCAGTTCTGGGCCCAACACGGCGTAATTTTCAATGTGGCTCAAAAAGATAAATTAAAATATCTTTTTGATAAAGAAGCTCTTGAACTATTGCTGCCAAAAGGTATTTTCAAATATACACTTACAAGGTTTTCTCAAATGAAAAGAGAGCAAAAAAGGGTTAAAGAACAAGCTAAACTAATGACGAAAAAATGGGAGTATTTTAAAGAAGATCGGTTTATGGATATAACTGTTGGCGAGATTAGAGAAGAATACGGTATTGCAATATTGCCCCATGACATTGATACCCATTTTAGGCCTTAAGTAGCTGACCTTAATCCGAATTAGGAGACAAGCTTTTTAGCATATGGGTCAAAATGGCAAAATCAAAAGCAGAAAAAATAAAAGTAAAGGAATTATTGTTTATGCAATTAAATGAATTACTTCACAAGATCCTTTCGACCGTGAATGAATCGCTTAAATTTGCTGAAGCAAAGAATGCCACCTTACTAGCCGCAAATTGTGGAACACTTATAGCAATTTCAACCAAGATTAAGAGCCCACTTCCAACTTGCGTACTTATTGCCACCGGCATATTATCGATTGCTATATTCTGTTGCCTTGTTTCCTTCGTTCCAAGGATTGAAAGATTTTTTATTGGCAAAATTAAACCAACTTCTATAAATGATAATGTCCTTTTTTTCGGGGAAATTGCAAAACATGACATAGAGTCGTTTTTACAAATTCTAGCCCAGAAGGCAAACCTCAATAACAAAGGCTATTCAGGATTAGATAAAGACTATGCTGACCAAATAATTATTAATTCAAGAATAGCCGTTCAGAAATATAAACTCTTCACATTTGCGATGTGGGCAACTTTATTATCCATAGCCGCTGTATGGCTCTCTGGATATCTGCCAATGGCTATTCAAACTGTTACTTCAATTTTTGGTAAAGGTGTTCAATGACAAAAATACAAGATTCTCAAATGCCATCCTGTTTTATTGAAGTAATCAAAGAACAAATATCCATTTTCAAGCTAGGTGCCAGTCATCAAGATTTAAACAAAATTCCAGAGGATAAGGATAAATTTCTTCTGCATATGCAGCCTGATAAACCTGTACGTTGGTTCAAAATATCAAAGGTTATTTGTGTATTTGTTGACATGAAAGGTTCCACCCAGTTAACAATACAAAAAGAAGTAAATGATGTTGCTAAGGCTTATCAATTATTCACAAACACAGCAATTAAGCTTTTTAATGCATTTAATGCTCCATACATTGATATTAAGGGTGATGGTGTATTTGCACTTTTCAACAGTGATCAACCTCACAGAGCACTTGCTTCTGCTGTTACGTTTAAAACTTTTTGCCACCTTGAATTTGCTTCACGGTTTAGAGATACAGGTACTGATTGTCATATAGGCATTGATCAGCATGATGTATTGGTCAGAGCCCTAGGTCTAAGGGGTGATGCAAACAACAACGAAGTATGGGCAGGCAAACCAGTTAACATGGCTTCTAAGCTTGCAGGACTTGCAGTTGACAATCAAATCTTAGCTTCAGAGAGGTTTTTCAAAAATTTCAAAGATGATTTAGCTCTAAAATCCTGTGGCTGTAAACAGGGTTCTCCCACACCAGAAAAAGTTGATTTATGGAAACCTGTGGATGTTAGCAATAAAGATTTTTTAGACTTTAACACTGCTTATAAATTGCTTCCTAACTGGTGTTCAAAACACGGAAAAGATACCTGTAATGCTCTTTTGAAACTTGATGAAAACAATTGAGAATATTGATTATTAATCTCTTCTATGGAAATTAAACACTTTGCAATTTGCAAATGCTTCAAAACTTTAAGGAAGCCTTTATGTATTTAGAAGAAATGAAGGCTCATTAAGAGATTTTTCGCAGGAAATTGTCAGCAGCATCTATGGACTCATCCAATGATTTAGGATTAATTAATGGAAAGTTGAGATCGGCAAAGATTGGACCATATGCTTGCGGCTCAGTAGATAAATAAATACACAAAGATGGAATTTGAATAAGGTTGGCTAGATGGAGCGGCCCCGTATCATTACCAATATAGGCCTTAGAAAATTCCATCAATTGAGCAACCTGGAATAGTGAAAGCCTTTGGCGCATATCAACTAAATATTCTTTCTTTGGCAGTTTGACTTCCTTGTCTGTGCCAATAAAAACCGATAGCAATTTGTATTCTTCATATATTTTGTCTGCCAAATCAATAAAATTATTTTCTTGCCAACGTCTTTTCTCTTCTCGCTTAGTTCCATAAGCGGCTTCCATGCAGAAAATCAAATAACTTCCTTTGGCTAAAGTTGGTTCCCAAGGCAGCCATTTAACAGGAGCATCATCATCTAATCCCCTTTTCATAACTTCTAAAAAGTCTTTTTGTAAACGGAAAGTCTCTATGATTTGCGCAGTAGTAAAACCCATTTCCAGACACAAACCAAAATAACGAATTATTGCCAAAGAGAGCTTATATTCATTGCCTAGAAAATTGATTAATTCTTTGGGCAATTTTGCTTCCGTTTTATCCAAGTCTAAATAAGGTAAATCAACCGAAAACCTAGCCGACCACTTAGTGGGAATGATTTCGCCATATGATTTTTTTGTTCTTATTCCGATATGACGACTTGAGCTATCAAGAACAATAGTCCGATCTGATGGATTAATCCATGATTTGAAAATTTGAATTTCATCAAGCTTTTTGGTCTCAAACAAATCTAATGACCAAACTATTTCAAATAATCGAGTTGGGGGATAAAGGCTTATTTGGAATTTATTTTGATCGTATTTCTCAGTCAGCTGTTTCAGACATAGTATTGCTGGCAAGCTCATAATGGCATCGCCTATACGATTTGGAAGTAGGATTTCAAGTTTTTCAGATCTTGGCTCGTGGGAGGCTTGTTTTTCCATTTTGCGTTTATTTCCTAGCTCTCTATGTGAGGCCTAATGATCCCATAGTTTCAGTTTGATATTCCTATTTTTACTCAATTTCAAAGTTAATGTTCTATTGAAAGCTGTAAGCCTAATTTATTTATTGGTTTTTATTTTCTAAGTCTATTAGGTTCAATGCCAAAACAAACTTTGAGACCATTACGAAAATGTCCAAGCATTTCAGCTGTCATATAAGCAATTTCATGATTTGGTGTTACAAAACCATTTAATGAATTGCTTGAACGCAAGCATACAGCAAAACTAGACTCAAAATCAGATTTGAATTGTTTAGTAAATTCCATACTCACCCAAAAGAGATCAGAACTAATTAAATCTTGCCTTCCACTTAGGCAAAGTGTTTCCATAGCGTGCGCAATTAGATCTGATTGCTGCCTATCCAATAAACCTGTTTCAGAAAATGATTGAATGGCATAGTCTATATTTTGCATATATTCAGCCAATTCCTGATCAAATAATTCTTTATGCCTGGAATCAACTGACAAACCCACCAAATAATGACTAGCTCCGCAAGCAATATTGCCTCTGTATTTTGGTGAGATTCTTGGCAGCTTAGAATCAAAATGACGCCCCATTAAATACCAAGACGGCTCTTTGTCTGAACTGATTTGCCGCACATATGGCCAGTTTGTGTTTTGAATTAAATCCTCAAAAGTATATCCAGCTCTTAGAAGCGTCTCTGGCTTAACGCCTTTTAGAAGCCAATAGGCTGGATATTGAAAGACATGACCTTCACCAATAAAGAGAAAACCATTGGAATCTAAATCATCAGACAAATAAGCCCTTTGTGCAAATCTGGCCATCGGCTCTGAGCCAGTATCACCAATGCGAATATGAAATAAAAACCACCAACAAAAAACATCATCTTTTGCACATGACAATGAATCAAATTTGTGAGCAGTTCGATCTAAATAAGCCAAATTATCTTGAAGAACTTGCTGATATTTCTTCTTTAGGCTTTTTACTTGCTCATTTTCTGGAGCAAAACTCTCTTTGGCCTCTGAAGAAGGAACTAAACCAAGAGTGATAACAAAAAAAACGGTACTAAAAAACAAACAGAACCAAACTGAAGCCTGCGCTCTTTTTTTTATTTGTTTTTCTTGAGACTTAAACATTTGAGTTTACTTTTTAGGTTCAGCTGATAATGCATTGCCCAATAGCTCTTCTCTTTTAAGTACCTTGAATTTCTCCATAAATGCAAAAAATAGCCCTTAAAGCACAATAATGGCCAGGGCTATTTAGACTCTAAGAGTAGTGAATAGACTTTGTAAAGCTTAGCCTTTGGCTCTGTCCACTAGATAATTAACAGCATCTCCAACGGTGGTTAATTTTTCAGCTTCTTCATCTGGAATCTCGACATTGAATTCTTCTTCAAATGCCATAACCAGTTCAACTGTATCCAAGGAGTCGGCTCCTAAATCGCCCATAAAGCTTGAGCCTTCGGTAACCTTTTCTTTGTCTATGCCCAATTGCTTAGAAACTACGTCTTGAACTTTGGCGAAAGCCTGTTCTCTATCCATGCTAAATGTATTTATTACTAAGTATTTGTGATTCGAAAATAACGGAATTTAGAATACATTAACACCGCATAGAATCACAAGAGCTCTTTGAAAAATCAACGAAAAATAATGAGTAATTTTGCGACTTTTGGATTTTTCAGATAAGCCTTATTCGCCAAATAGCTCTTCCAGCTTATCTTCACCGCTCTTTGAGCTTTTATTTATAGATTTCACAACAATGCGTAAATCTTTTTGCCTTTTTAAATGTGAAGATTAAGTTTCTAAAGGTTTAGCGAAAAATCTCTAAGCAAATCTCTGGGCAAGAATTGAATTTTACACATTTTCTGATCCGAAAATAAATTCAAGAATTTTCTTAATTATGATTTCTTCTGTCACCAATAATTCCGGCAGAGGAATTATTCCCATAAAATCAGCTGGATTAAGAAAATACCAATTGTCTTGCATCAAGAAAAGAGCTTCCACAGTGCCTTGATAAGAATTGTGATTGACAATGCGACCTTTGATTGGATTTAAATCTTGGCTTGTGTAATTGAGCTTTAGAATTGCTTCAATTGAATTCTTTTTGTCACAAGAATTACTTTCATTGATTTCATAACTTAATCGCAAATAGCCTCCATCAGAGTTTATTTCAAGTGAAAGAGTATCCTCGGTATAAGTCAGGCTTGAGATGAGCGGTTTTTTTGAATAATGAGTTAAAGCCAGCTCTTCAAACAATTCCAGCAATTTTCTAGCACTGGCTTCTGACCTGCTCATACGTCGATTAATTGGATTAAGATCAATTTCGTGATTTATATCTATATTCAAAATACAAAGCCTTTACTAGCTCAAAGATAGAAGAACAGCATAAAACAAACTGCTCAAATAATATCAATGCTTTTGAAAATAAATTTCTTGAAGTGAATATGGGCTTTCATGATTTATGTTTTATCACCTAGATAAATTACCTTTGTGCCTGCGATCTTGTCATGAATAGCTCGTTTATCTTTATCCCTGAATGGCAAATAAACGTAACCTTAAATGAAATAAATGATTTGTAAAAGTAAGAAAGTGAAAAAAGTAGGAATAGATATAAAGAATAAAAAAAAGACAGAAATGCCTGTATCGACATGGTTCAAAGAGTCAATTGCATATTCAATCAAAAGAGCTATTAATAGACAATAGATAAAGAATCTTCCAAAAATATTTCTTGCAAATAAACGAAATATTGAGGGTTCATTTGAGTCTTTGTCTAAAATTTCTAGCTTGAGTAATTTTTTCCCAGGTGTCATTCCCCCAAAGAAGCAGGGCAATGCAAACGTGTGAAGAACCTCTAGAAGAACTATTCCAGATATTTGCAATCCAGTAATACGTCCGTATTCAGGACTGCCCATGAAATTGCTACCAAGTTTTAGTCCATTTCCTATGAGCGTATTTGCAGAGAAATTAATCACAAAGAAGCAAAAACAATAAATTGACATGTCTAAAATGAATCCTATTGCTCGCTTCTTTATTGGAGCCAGTTCATATACTTGTGAATTGTTTTCTATCTGCTCATTCAACGGGTTTATTTACTTCTTGTTTTTTTAGATGGATAGCTGAATATGAGAGTCGCCATTTCTCTATCTCTTTATGATTGCCGCTTAGCAAGATCTCTGGCACTTTCATTCCATTAAATTCGGCGGGCCTTGTATATTGAGGCGCTTCCAACAATTTACCCTCTGAGTCAGCAAAGCTATCATTACCATGAGCCGAGTCTCCTTTCGGTAAGACCCCAGGCAATAACCTTGCAATTGCATCAACTAGAATCAAAGCACCCAGCTCACCTCCTGTAAGCACAAAATTTCCCAAACTGACTGGATAGTCCACCACTGACATTATGCGTTCGTCAAAGCCTTCATAATGACCGCAGAAAATGATTAATTGTTCTTGAGGCAAAAGCTCATTACGAATAAATGGTTGTGTAAGGGTTTGTCCACGAGGTGTGAGTAAAATTGTTTTGGACTTACTTTCTAGTTTTGGAACTGAATTGTAAGCACTAAACAATGGCTCTGGACTCAGCAATAGACCAGTACCACCGCCATAAGGATAATCATCTACTTTTCGATGTTTGCCTAGTCCAAAATTCCTCAATTGGTGAGTTTGGAGAGTGGCAATATTTTCTTTAAATGCACGGCCAACAATGCTAAAAGAACAATAATGCTCAATAATTTCAGGGAAAAGGGTAATTATGTCAAAGCGCATAGGTTCAAAGAAATCAAGTTAAAGAATTCAAAATATATTTTCGATTATTCTGTCAAAGACTCAATCCAAACCGAGTTTCCTTCAACCCTACTGATTTTAGCCTTTGTTCCAATTTCAAATTCTCCATCTTTTGTTTCAGCTTTCCATTCATCCCCATCAACTCTGATGTAGCCAGGACTTTGAGAATTAACCTGTTTGGTAATTATTCCAGATTTGCCAATTAGAGACTGAAAGCCAAATTTATTGGTGGTTGATTTTTGAGCTATGAATTTGAGATACCAAGGCCTGCAGAGAAAGAAAGTAATAATGCTGGCAATTGAAAATATTAGGCAAAGGACATAAAGGTCATGAATAAAAACACTACAAACAGCAGCAACTGAAGCTCCAACCGCAAAAGCAGCCCAAACAAAGCCTGGAGTCACAATTTCAATTACTAGACAAATAAGCGTAAGGCTAAACCAAAAATATGGTGAAGAAATAATCATGTGTAGCTTTAATTACCGAGTGAAAAGAGTGATTCTTCATTCTAATACAGATTAATCTGCGGAATGTTGTTTATTAGCCTTGATAATTTCTGTTAATCCAGACCAGAATACAGACAGAGCCCAAACATGAAAGAGCAGTACAAGCCAATCAAATTGCAAAAAACCAGACTAGTATCAAGCAAATACAGCCCGAATCCAGCAATAACAGACAACTGATTCAATTTAGAGCCCATAAGACCCAAAACAACAAATATAGCTGATACTACTAAACACTACGTAATTCCATAGAAATGAATCAAAGCTGCATTAACTGGAAAATCTCTTATGGCACCAAGACAAAAAGAGTCATTCAAATTAATGGAAATCAAACTCACCAGGAAAAAGACTCTGGAGCCATCAAAATGGTTAACTATACTATTCAAAATACTCGTTGCAGCAATCCAATAGAACCAAGACATACTATCTCTGATTACATGATTTTCTTAAGACTTATTCATATTCCCAACTTTCTCTTAAAGGAATAATTGAAATATTTATTCCACTCTTAGCAATGTTTTGGAGAAAGCGATTTATTTACTGGGGCTAATGCTGAAAACAGAATATTTTCCCTCAAAGCAAAAACTGAATCATTCAGATCATTAATATTTCTCTGAAATTAACCAGGCTTATCAAAAATAGGCAAAAACTGCGTTAAGCCGCTCTAGCATATTGAAGCAATTTTGCACCACAGTAACTTTTGACTAGATTTTTATTTGATTGAATTGCCCTTAGCTTACTCAAAGTCCATCTTCTCAGCTCTTTGCGACTGGTTGGTCTTTCCTCTTTAAATATCACTGATTTTAGATGTCAATTTAAATACTCGTCTGGGTTTAGATCTGGAGAATATGAAGGCAAACAAAATGCTTCGATCCCTTCTGAATCAGCCTTGAAGCACTCCTTCACTTTACTCGATTTATAAACTGACAAATTGTCCACTAGCACAAATATCTTTCTCTTTGAGCCTCTAATCAACCTATTCAAAAACTCGATCAGCTTCGAATAATCCATTTATTTTAGAAGAATTAGATTTATCAGGAGCTTCATATCCAGAAGAATAATTTATCGGTGCCTATTTGAGCTGGCTTGTAGCAAAAGAAGCCAATTTGGAAGGTGCTACTCTCAATCAGACAAACTTGGAAGGTGCTTATCTTAGTTGTAGAGTTTCACAACGTTGTGGATAAAAAGAAAGTTTCTCCAGAACTTATTGGAAAGTAAAGACTAGGTGCTTGAGTGGAATAAGTTAGATATCGAAGCCTAACCCAATCCACTCATATGCAAAATT
>Ga0208362_1000184_pt1 | contig 21855 bp, 19 predicted proteins | sample LakMenEpi13Oct10_FD_150693 | JGI IMG/M metagenome (GOLD analysis project Ga0208362, IMG submission 150693) | Freshwater microbial communities from Lake Mendota, WI - 13OCT2010 deep hole epilimnion (SPAdes) | ecosystem: Environmental > Aquatic > Freshwater > Lake > Epilimnion/Euphotic zone ... | reverse complement strand
AAACAAAAAGACGAGTAATTCATCTCATTAGACCAACTTATTGTTTATTTATTCTTTATTTGGAAACTGAAATGCCTTTAATCAGAGGCTCCTTAAGGTTAGGTTCTGATTACAACTTGGTATCAAAAACAAGTTAAGGATCAAAAATTGAATTTATAGAAGTTTCCATATAGGTAACATCATTGATGTAGGAAACGAAAAAGGGCTCACTAAAATCTGGCTTCTTTTGAATTGCGCCCGATCTACAATCTTTTATACCAAAAAGTAGTCATTCAAATAATCTTTCAATCATTCTTGTTTCATTATTCTTTGGATCTAAAGAGATAATCAAAGATTCAGGAAAATTCTAATCTTGTTAAACTAATGTTCAAATTTATATAAAGTATTTCTTTAGCTTGAAATCGATTGTTAATGTTAGCAAATCGATTTCTAATCAAATTAATTTCGAGCTAAATCTATAAATGACTTTATTAATCGGATACCAGCAACATATAGCCTTATGAAATTAAAATCCCGCACAATCTCACATTCAAGAAGCTCCTGTTCAAAAAATATTTTCAAAAGCAAAGTTGTTTCATTATTTTTGACATTTCTTTTCGCTTCAAGCTTTTTATACGCTTCTCCTCAAAACGCTCAAGCAAATAATGGTGGTGATCTTTATTATCTAAGCTCAACTGGTTACTTAATAAGATTAGATATAAAAAAAGTCACCGAGACAGGTCAAGTTGCAGCTGGATTAATGCCTTGGGGAGCCACTTCGTGCGGTGGACATATTTATTTTACAGATTTCGCACTGGATCAAGTTTTTGATTTTTATCCAAGCGAAAAATCTCTAAATAAAATAAAAATCGATCCAAAAGACATTGCTTATAAAGAAGTTGATTTGGTCAGTAAAGAAGAAGCCAAAAAGAATAAATCAATGTTGGTTTCTGCTTTCTCTAAAGTACATAAAGCTAAAATTAAACCACCAACTTACGATGCTACTTCAGAACCTTTACCTATCGCTGATCATAATCGCAAAATTGGTTTAGCTTCAATTGCCTGTAACCTTGATTATCTATTTGTGGCAAGTACTCTGAAAGACCGAATTGAAGTTTTGTCTAGAAAAGATTTAAGTCGTGTTGCATCAATTTTAGTCGGAGAAAGACCATCAGGCTTGGCAGTCAGCGAAGATGGAAGCACTTTGGCTATTAGTTCTACTGGCGCAAATAAAGTCTATTTGATTAATAGCTTAAGTGGAGATTTTGCAAAGCAAGCCGAAATAACAGTCGGAACTGGACCAACCGAAATTGCTTGGGTTGGTAATGAAAAGGTTTTTGTCTTAAACCGTGGAAGTAATAATGTTTCTGTGATTAATACGGCTAATGCTGAATCGGCCAGTACTATTAGTTTTGATTTTCCGATTAATTCAATAGCTTCTTCCAAAGAGAAAAACAAAGTTTATGTTTTAGCTGGAATAGACAAAAAATTATTTCTCGTCAATCCTGATGATTTAACTTTTAAAGATTATCCAATTAGTGATGCTTTGAAATTTCCAGATTTATTAAATGTAATTGGCGATAAAGATGGCGAATTGTTGATTGGCAGCGAAGCCGATGGAAGATTTATTGTTTTTGATATAGATAAACTTGAATTCACTCAAAAAATTCAAACCAATTTGCCACCAAAAGCCATAGTTACATTAATAGATGAAAATTCAAAAGATGAAAGCAAATCAGCATATTCCCCAGAACAAAAGGGAATAATATCTAAGCAATCAAATACATCATTATCATCAGAAGAGCCATCTAACAAAACAAATGTTCAAAATGCAAAGATTGAGCAATCCAATTCTGTAGAAAATTACTCAAGTGTTTATGACACAAAATTCGATTCAGAAATAAATACTCAAGCTGCCTTAAAAAATTCCACCAATTATTCCACTACCACTAATCTCAATACTGAGTTAAATACTGAACTAAATTCTGGCTCCAACGCTGATCTAAGTTCACAGTCAAATTCGACTGTGAATTCAAAACTGAATTCTAATTTGAGTACTGAGTTTAATAATAGTCAGTCAAGCGCTGATTTTCTTTCTGATTCACCTCCTACAACGGTTTATGAAATAAATTTTTCAACTGCAGACAAATCATTATCTGATTCAAAAGCAAGCACTTTATCCAGCTCAAAGGCAAATCCTAATTCAAACCTAAACTCAAATTCGGTTTCAAGCTCCTTAACTAATTCTGCGGAAAAACCCACCACGGAAAAGAATAACGAAAAAGGAAAAGAAACTGGTTTGAAATCGTCATACAAACGTTTCTTTCAGAAAATTAAGAATAGAGATGAGGTAAAAAATTAATTAGATAAAAATTTATGAAAGGTAAGTTTATAACTCTAGAAGGAATTGATGGTGTAGGTAAAACTACTCAACTTGAATTATTGAAAATCTTTGCTCATGAAAAGTCCAAAGACAATTGGATATTCACTAGAAACCCAGGGGGGACTGAATTAGGAATAGAACTCAGAGAAATTCTTTTAAATAATCAAACCTTGAGGGTAACTCCCCTGGCCGAGACCCTTTTATATATTGCAGATAGAGCCGAACATATAAGCAAGTTTGTAATTCCCGCTCTCGAAGAAGATACAATAATCATTTGTGATAGATTTATAGATTCAACAGTGGCTTATCAAGGCTATGGACGGGGGTTAAATATAGCTAATATTCACAAATTAAATGAAATTGCGATTCAAGGTATTAAGCCTGATTTGACTATTTTGTTTGATGCAGATCCATCAATTAGCTTTCAGAGGGCAAAATCTCGCGGACAATCTGGAGATAAAATTGAAGCGGAGGGTCTTGAATTTCAGAAGAAAATCAGAGCGGGGTTTTTAGAGATCGCCCAGCTAGAACCTGAACGCTTTTGCATAATTGATGTAGCTAAAAAAAATCCCAGCGAAATTCATGAAAATGTTTTAAAAGAAATTGAAAAAATAATTACTTAATCAGAAACAAATAAGGTTAATTCAAGTTCTTGATTAATTAGCCTTTGTAAACAGTTCATGTAGAAAACCTTGTCAAGTAATATAATTTAAATACAATAATTGTAATAGTTCAAGCATTTAGTCAAAAGCCCAGCTTGAGCTTAAAGAGAACTTAATGAATCCAAAAGAATTAATAGAAATATTAGAAAACAAATTAGAGCAAATGCCTGGAAACCAGGAGTTAAAGGAGCAATTAGCGTTCCTTCTTTTATCTCAGGGTGATTTAAATCGGGCAGAAACTCTTTTTAGTGATGTGATTAAGACCAATCCATCTGCACCAGACTCTATTTGGGGACTGGCTAAATTGAGTTGGCAAAAACGTTCTTATGATGTAGCTTATTCTTATATGAATCTCTTGGCTTCGATGCCTAATGCTAGCCTCAACAAAGAGCAGGCATTGATATTTGCTAAAATCCTTGCAAAGAAAGATCATTTTATTGAAGCATCTAAGTGGCTAGATAAGGCAATAGCCCAGGATTCTTCTCTTTTGCAATCTGAAATGCCCTTTCTTAAGCTCATAAAACACAACCTAGTACTTCGCAATTTGGATAATACGCTGGGGCAAACGGGTAGCCCTATGAATGGGCAGATGATGGATCATTTAATGCCACACAATTCTAATTCACCCAGCTCTCCAATTGGCCGACATGTACATTATATTGTTTTGGAAATTTCTCAGCTTTTAGCTCCCTACCAAGGTTTAGGCTATCCAAATCCTATGTCTGCCGCTGGCGCTTTTGATGATGGAACTGAAAACATTGTTTTTGAAGAAGAGCCTGAAAAAGAAGATTTAAATCAAACAAAAAAATTAATTACTTTTGACCAAATTGGTGGACTCAAAAAAGTAAAGCAAGCATTAATTCAAGAAATTATTATTCCGCTCAAAAACCCTCAACTTTGCACTGCTTACAACAAATCTACTAATCCCAAAGTTTTGCTTTATGGTCCTCCTGGTTGCGGTAAAACTTATTTGTGCAGAGCTCTCGCAACAGAAGCCGAAATAAACTTTTTTGCAATTAGGCCAGCTGATTTTATTGATTTAAGTTATGAAGAAAGTGAAATCCGTTTAGCTCATTTGCTTCAGCAGATTCGCGATATGAGACCAGCTGTTATATTATTCGATGAAATTGATTGGTTAGCTGAAAAACCGCAAAAAGGTAATAATTCCGATGAAACTTTATCAAATCAAGCTTTTAAAGCTAATTTACTTAGTAACATACTCGATTTCATAAATACTCAATCAAAATTAAATAATCAAATTGGTCTGATTGCTACTACTAATAAACCTTGGAATTTAGATCATAGTTTTTTCTCTTCAGCCAAAATTAATAAGCACATATTTGTTGGACCTCCAAATAGAGAAGATAAAGTCGATATTCTGAGGATTGCGCTTGAAACTAGGCAAAGCCCTGTTATTGTTCCGAGCAAAATTGATTGTGCCAGAGTAATAGATTCTTTACCTAGGCTATCTTCTGGTGCTGATATTGAAGATTTGGTTGACTCTGCCTTGACTGAATTATTGGTTGAAACAATTGTCAATTTACAAATTTCTAATTCTGAGGTGAATCCTAATATCCTCTTGGCAGAACATCTAATCAAGGCTGGCAAAAGGCAAAAAACAATACCCTCCGTTAAATTATGGATCAGTCAGTCGAGACAAAATCTTTCTCTGCCAAGTCATCCACTAAATGGGATATGGAGAAATATTCTAGAGAACCTTATACTTAGTGAGAATTCAGAGAATAAGGCTAAGGCGCAAAGATTCGTATCTACTATTAAAAGTTCAATTCAAAAATTTTTTCAGGGATTGAAGGGGAATTTCATAAAATCAAAAACTGAGATCGATTGCATAACTGATCTAGATGTTGTAGGTCAACCAATTAAGGATGAGCCCAAAAGCAAAAAATCTGAAAACAAAAAGTTAACAAATAACAAAAAGAGAAAAGACAAATCACAATCAGTGTAAAAAACCGATTTTATTTACTGTGAATCGGTGTACCATTGAAGCGTTTGATTTATTTTTTCTAACTGATTATTGTTCACTTGATTGTTCTTGAATAGAGATTTGGAAAATGAGAAAAGCTTATTTAGTTTTGGAAGATGGTTCGTATTTTATTGGTAAGGCTTTTGGCAAATTGGACAATAAAGCTTTTGGTGAAATAGTCTTTAACACAGGAATGACTGGCTATCAAGAAGTTCTAACCGATCCAAGCTATGCAGGACAAATTATTACTTTAACTTATACTGAGATTGGTAATTACGGCATAAACCTCACTGACAATCAATCTCGGAAAATATTTGCTTCAGGTTTTATTGTAAAGAATATAAGCCCACTAATATCTTCATGGAGAGCAGTAGATGGGGATTTAAATAGTTTTTTACAAAAATATCAAATAAGCGGATTATATGGAATAGATACAAGAGCCTTGACCCGTAAAATTAGAAGCTTGGGTGCAATGAGATCAGTTATAAGTACTGAAAATTACCCTGAATTAAATTCTGATTTATCAGAACAAGAAATAATCAAGCAATTATTAGAAGAAGTAAAACAATCTAAACAAATGTCAGGCTTGGATTTGGCTTCTGAAGTGAGTACCGAAAAAGCATATACCCGTCCGTACGATAAATACTTATCTTCTAGTAATTTTGCAAAAAATACTCAAAAAAATGCAGAAATGCACAAAAAACCTTGTGCAAAAGTGACAGTGCTCGACTTTGGCCTCAAAGATGAAATGCTCAATCTCTTAAATAAGCAAGGTATAGATTTAGAAATAATTCCTGCCAATTCCAGTTTTGAGCAGATTATGCAGACCAAACCAAACGGAATTTTTCTTTCCAACGGACCCGGAGATCCAGAGGCTTGCACCAGCATTATTGAAACGGTTAAAAAATTAATTGATTATGTAAGTAGTAAAACTAATGAAGATTCATATATTCCTCTTTTTGGAGTCTGTTTAGGTCATCAGATTCTATCTTTGGCTAGTGGAGCTGAAACTTTTAAGCTGAAATTTGGACATCGAGGAAGCAATCATCCGGTAAAGGATCTCCTAAGCGGCAAAAGCTTTATCACAAGTCAAAATCATGGTTTTGCAGTTAAAGAAGAGAGTTTACCCCTAAATAAAATTCGCATTACTCACAAATCTTTGAATGATGGAACAATTGAAGGTTTTGAATATATAGATAAGCCAATTTTTGCGGTTCAATTTCACCCAGAGGCTTCTCCTGGCACGCATGATACTAATTACCTTTTTGATAAATTCACATCATTAATAACTAAGAGTTCAAATTAATTTTGAAATCAAACTTCTTGCTTGAATCTTAATAAGCGAGAACCACTAATCTGTGAGAAGGATAGTTCACAAGAGAGTTGAATTGTTCTCTTTTAGTTGATTTAGTTCTTGTGAGATAAGTAATCCCCAATTTTCATAGATGTAACCTTATTTGAATAATAGGGCTTAATCAGTCTTTTACGCATTAGGATTTTACTTTGAATACAGAAAGTTTCAGTACAAATAGCTACCGTATTAAAGTACAAAGTAAGCATTATGACAAACCCATCAATAAATAAATCTACTATGAATTTCACCATTATCGGCAATAACAATAATGTGAATATTGGTGATAGTAATTCTCCGCTTAATTTAACTAGTGGAGTCAATACAGAAGCTACTGCTTTGCACATTTCTAATGCTGATACTAGGAATAGTCTACCTGCTTCAACTGGAAATAACACTTCCTCTCTAGTGGCATATGCTCAGACTAATACTCAGACTAATACTCAGCCATATACCAAAATAGACAAATCAGAAATCACCAAAACTCCACCACAAGATGCTGTAAGTCCAGCTTCTTTTACTCAAGCAAGGGTAGAAACTAGAACTAATAATAATTATGATCAATATGCTGGACTATACAAAGATTATATTGGTGCATATAAGACAAGCTATATAACAGCATATGAAAAATATTTAGCTACTCACATATCTAGTCCAACAAGCAATATATCTCAAGATACTAGATACTTGTCTCAAGCTCCTATCCAACATTCAAGACCTTCACCACAACAACAACATTTAAATAGTAGTTTAACTAATGTTTCTCAAAATTTAGGTCATTATTCTCATCCATATACCCCTAAAAACTATCAGCATAATCCTGCGAACTATATAAATGCTGATTTTAGAAATCATGATTTTATGAATTCTAGAAATAAATATCCTAAAGTTCACAAAAATAGATTTCCTCAGCAAAATCCTCAAAGTACGATTAACCAAATTGCTCACCAATTGAGTTCTCTTACTAGTCTGGTTAATCAGCTGAGAAACAATAATGGTTCAAGTAACAATTTGAGACATGCTAATAATTCAGAATATTCTCCAAGCCATAGAAACCCATTGAGAAATGAATTAGATCATAAATTAAATTCATTTTTAGGTAATAAAAACACATACAATAATGCTGGCCTCAATTCAGCATATTCACCATATAACAATTCATACAAAAATCTTTTAGCTAATGATTCTACTTTTGCTTCCAATCTTTCAAATAGAAGTAATCAAGATGCAGAATATAATTTTAGGGGTACAAATGGCTTTAATAACATTGAAAGTGGCAATTCCAATTCACTTGTAATTCTTGATGCAGGCAGTAGTGGTAACTTTATTAATTTAGGTAATGGTTCAAGTAAAGTTGATTATAAAAATAGTCTAGGAAAACAAGATACTTTTTTATTCGGCGGTAAAGGAAAAGCTGATACTTTTGCAATTAGTGGAATAACTCTTAAAGATACACTTGCAGCGCTTAGTAAGGATTATGTTTTTGTCAAAAGGGATAATGGTTTTTCTTTGATCAATAGAAATACTGGTGGTGAAGTTAGAACTTTAGGTTTTGAACGTTTGGAATTTAAAGATGCCATTTTGGATTTGACCACTAGTAAGGGAATGCAAGCTCTTGAGGATGGACTTAGTGATGCTAATGTTGAAATAATTGACTTAAGTAATAATTCATCCAATAATTCTCAGTGGGATAGTAGTTCTAGTTATTTGGCTCCTTCTGGCTTAGCAAGAAATTTTGGTACGGGAAATGATTATGGCGATAATTCTTGGAATGATGCTTCAAACAACTCTGATTTTGACTCTAATCCATACTCAAGTTTAGCTTCAGATTATAGCCCAGGGCTAGATCCACACTATAATTCTAGTTTGAATTCAAATGCATACTCAGACTCACCTTATTCATCATTGAATATACCTGAGTTGAGAGGTGGAAATTGCTTGCCAGGAGAGCTTGTTGGCAATCACAAGTATTACGGTCAAGATAATTCTTGGGATTTCACCAATCAAGCAAATCCACCCAGCTCACTAATAGCCCCATATTATCAAGAATCATATGATTCAAATTCTGAGTATGGACCGCCTGTAATAGTTATTAATCCTGGTAATCCAGTAGATTCAATCGACCCAAATCCAAATATTGATCTAAACACCATTAGTCTTTCTGGAACAGGACCAAACAATATAGTTACTCGAAATAATCAACCTGGTGCACCTCTCACAATAAATACTCAACCGAATACTGGGGCAATTATCAATAATCTTTTTGCACCAGCAAATGCCACTTTAGCTTCCGGCTTTAATGGATATATTGGTAGTAGTCAAACTCAAATTAGAGGATCTAATACAAGTAGTGATCCAATTAATGGAATATTTCACTCATTTGGTACTTTTGGAGATCCAACTAATAATTCGGCTGGAACGGCACCCATAGATATTGATTTAGGTTCAAGATCCAATGGTATTCCTCACAGAATAATTGCAGTTGCTGGAGCTGGAAATATAAATATGCGAGGCGGTGATTTATCTTTATTATCTAGTCGTTCAGGAGGAGCAGCTAATCCAGGTTTTACTATTCAAGATGCAAGAAGCGTGAGAATTGGTGGGCAATTAATTCAGCAAACACATGATGCAGCTAATCGTCAAAATATATATGTTGATGAAAGAAATCAGGTATATAGAATCAATCCAGAGGCTCAAGTAATCTTTGTCTCAAGAGATAGAGTAAATTTTGAAAATACTAATAACAATGTTGGTATAGGCAATCCTGGCAGCACAAACAATCAAATTGATGTAAATAATTTTGTGAATCAATCTGGTCAATTACCTCATGCAACAAGAGTTATTACCGATGGTCAAGTTCTGGATTTAGCAGAGCTATTACCATTTAGACCAGACCAGGCTCCTCCAGTGCAATCGCAAAACCAGCCAACCCCTAGAAATGGACAAGGTACTGCAACTGGATTAAATGCAAGACCTGTGATACCGGCCCCTCAATTTCAACCACAATTGCAGAATCGCGCTTTAGTCTTTGCTTGAAAGGAACTAAACTTATTCGATCTGCCTCTGAATTAAATAGACTCAGCCGCTTTGGAAGAAGATATCAAAAAAACTAAATCACAAAAATGTGAACTTATGCCGGTGTTCTTGAGTTTATTAGCTATAAATCTGATCTAAAATGTTTTGCTCTAAACACAATTGAAAAGTAATCAGTGAATAATGAGCAAAGTAGAACAAAAATTAACTCGAGAACTCGGAATTATATTGCCAGAAGCTAGCTCTCCTGTAGCAAATTATGTTTCATTTAAAAAGATTGGTAATTTGGTTTTTTTGTCAGGCCAATTACCTAAAATAAATGGTGAATTTAAGCAGATTGGAAAAGTTGGCAAAGACTTGACCCTAGATGAAGCGCAGCAGGGAGCATATAATTGCGGATTGAATTTGCTAGCTCACCTCAAGGTCGCCTGTGGTGGTGATTTAGATAAAGTAAATGAATGCGTCAAATTGACAATTTTTGTGAATGCCGCCGATAAATTTTATGATCTTCCCCTTGTTGCAAATGGTGTCTCTGGTTTAATGGTTAAAGCTTTTGGAGAAAAAGGCAAACATACTCGTACAACAATTGGAGTAGCTTGCTTGCCTAGCAATGCTGCAGTAGAAGTAGAAGCAATTTTTTCACTTATTTAAATTAAATTTGTAACAAGTGAGTTAAATAGATAAATGCAAAATCCTTTTATTCAAACAGCTAGACTTACTAAAATCACTAAGCCATTTGCAGCCATCAACGGTAAAAGAGCTGGATATATTCAATTAGCTGAATCAAAAGAAGCTTTGCACTATGAGGATTTATCTGATTCCCTCTTTTTGATAGCCAAGCAATGGTGTACTAAATTGGAAAAGTTAGGTGCAAAGAGAGTATATTGGATAATAATCAGTGAACAGGTGAAGCAAATTCATATTCATTTATACCCAAGATGGTCAGATGAAGAAATTAAGGGTATTGATCTTTTCGCTTTGAGAGAATCAGATCCTCAACCAGCTTGGAATGAAGATCTGAATTTATTACTAAGTGAATGGGCAGAAAAAAATTTAGTTGAAATTATTTAACTAAATTTTGTTTTTTTGTTTAGCTTATTGAGCAATTGCAAATCGACTTGCCATAAAATCTCTGACCTTTTTGACAGCTGGGTTTGATTCAATAGAAATTACAGTTGGAGTTTTTGCAATTCTCTCAAAATTTGCTTGAAGATTTGGTAATAATTCTTTGACTTTTGGATAAGCAATATTCAAGTTTTGCCAAGCTTGGTAAAAGAGTGGATCAACCGCATTAAAACTATTTTTATCTTGAAGAGTTGCCAATTCTTTTTCAAATACTTCAAGTTTTGCAATTAAGTTTTGTTGATGATTTGTGCGCTCTTCATCAGTTAGTTTGTGTCTACCAAGAGTTTCCATGAATAATTCACGCACAGTTGGAAAGATTCCTGTGCAAATAACTTGGCAAAGAGTACGAACTTTGGCTCTATCTGGCTGAGATTTTGGCAGCATATTTTGTTCTGGAAATTGCTCTTCCAAAAATTCAAAGATAGACCAAGATTCATAGATATTTTGTCCTTTATCAGTTACCAAAAGCGGCACTTGTCCATGAGGATGCATATTCAAAAATTCTGCTTCTTTTTGTTTGCCAGCTGCTAAATCGATATAAGTAAAATCAAAATCAACTTTTTTGTAGATTAAAGCTGCATGAGCTAAATAGCTAAATGGTGAAACGGGATGACCGTATAATTTGTATTTGCTTGCCATAGTTTTTATTGAATCTCAGAGATGTGAGGGTGATTAGGAAATTGTGCGGTATTCTTCTGAGACTTACTTTTTAAATTAAAGAATAGACCTCAGAACTTTTCAATAATAGGTCATCTTGCTTTTGGTTGATTTAATTTATTGTTTTCAATTTATATTTGGAAAAAATTGAACAATGCAGTTAGCCTAGAATGATGAACAGCTTCTTGAGAGAGTGATACTATTGGTACTGAACAGAAAATCTCCTTACAAAATTGTTCACAAAAATTCAATTTTATTCATTTAAACTATTCACAAAAATATTTATTAAAATTCTATGCCTTTCAATTTGGGTTTCCCAGAATTAATCTTGATATTTGCAATTGGGCTTTTGCTCTTTGGTCCCAAGAAATTGCCTGAATTGGGTAAATCACTGGGTGATGCCCTATCAAATTTCAAAAAGTCTTTTCATAAAGCATCTGAAGACGAGACAAAATTACTAACAGATCCCAAGGCAGATAGTTCCTCGGATGAAAAAAATTAAATTTCTCAATATTTGACCTAGATTTGAGTCATAATAGGTAAGTTCATAAGATTTAGGCTTTTCGCCGAGTCAGTTTCACTTTAGTTGAGGATTATCAGTTGACATTAGGGATATTTACCACCGAACCAGTAGTAGTAGCAGTCGAAGAAGTCACTCTCTCAGAACCAGCCCTCTACTTGTTATTCGACAAGCTTAATTTAACTCATTTTGAGAATCAAGTTCCTCTATCCCGCATCAAATGGTCTGAAAGAATAGGCACAGGGAAAAACCATCATCGTTTTGCCGACTTTACAGTTTTTCAAGATAAACAATTTCAACCGGTTATTAGGCTTTCTAAGCACCTTTTGGGAAGTGAAACCAAATGCCGCATTGCTGAAGTCCTTTTTCATGAAATGGTTCACATTTGGCTTTGGAATCTAAAAAAACCATGGGGACATACTCCTGAATTTCACGACAAAGTCAAAGCATTTAACCCTCCCGCTTTAGATTTAGATTGATTTTAAATAACTTGGATGTAGATTGAATTCGTAATCATGTTCACAATAAATGGCTGAGATTGGAAAAGTAAGTTTATTTGGCCTCGTAGCAAAACAAATCAAGTTTGAGAAATCAGATTTGACTATTGTTTTGATTTACGCCATAGTAATTGGAATGCTTTCTCTCATTACTCCTTTGGCTGTTCAGGAGCTAGTGAATATTATTGCTTTTGGAGTTCTTATACAACCACTTTTGGTTTTGACAGCTCTATTTGTTGGTGGACTTTTATTGACAGGTGTTTTCAAGATATGTCAAAGGTATGTAATTGAACTGATTCAGCAAAGACTTTTTGTAAATAATGCTTTTGAACTAGTTGGCAGAATGCGTTCAATTAAGCGTGGAGCTTTGGATAGCAAGCAAGTTAATTGGTTTATGGAAGTAATTAATTTGCAGAAGAGTTATGCCAAATTGCTGATTGATGGGTTAAGTGCGGTTTTGCAAATAATAATTGGGTTAGGAATTTTATGTTTTTATCATCCATTTTTCTTTGCACTCAATGTTTTCATTGTGACTAGTTTTTTCTTTATAGTTTATTGGGGTGGCAAAGGCGGTGTAAAAACCGGACTGAAAGAATCGCATTATAAATATGAATTAATTCATTGGCTACAAGAAGCGACAGCTTCAAATGATGTTTTTAAGTTAATTGGTAATTCGGAATTTCTTAACGATAAAACCAATCAAATAAATTTAAATTATGTTGAATCTCGCAATCGCCATTTCTCCATAATCATAAGACAAAATATTCTCAGTATTCTTTTGCAAACAGTTGCAGCAGGCATTCTCCTTGCTCTCGGTGGCTGGCTAGTAATTCAGGGTGATTTGACTCTAGGGCAATTAATTGCAGCCGAGCTGGTTTTGGCTGGTGTTTTGGTGGCTATAGATAAATTCATTGGAAGCAATGATTCAATTTTTGGTTTACTTATTGCTTTGGTGAAATTAGATTTCCTAAAAACCAGACCAGTTAGAGAAATTAGCAATCACAAAATTATTCACTATGCTGAAAAAGGCTTAAAGCTTGAATGCCGCAATTTACACTTTGAATATACTGACCATGATGGAAATATTGAATCCGTCTTAAAGGGAGTAGATCTGACGGTTGAGCCAAGCGAGTGGATTTTGATTGACGGACCTCGCGGAAGTGGAAAAAGCACTTTGATGAATATCTTATGTGGATTGGATGAGGCTCACAAAGGTTTTATTTATCTTGACGAAACTGAAATTGCCGAAATTGACCTTGCAACTTTGGGGCAAATTGTTGAATTCGTCAAAGCTGGAAGAGAATTTATTTTGGAAGGTAGCATTGCCGACAATATATTGCTAGGTAGAAAAGAAAATACCATAATGCGCAAAGCTCTTCAGATCTCCGGGCTGGAAGAGGAAATTGAGAATATGCCAGCTGGTTTGAAATCAAAAATGCAGAGCAAAGGAATTAATTTTTCTGAAAGTCAAGTTTTTCGTATTTTGATAGCTAGAGCTTTAGTTGAATCTCCCAGACTGCTTTTGATTGATGAAGGTATTTTCAATATTTTTGATGAAGAATTAAAAATACAAATTTTGGATGGATTGGCCAATGGTCTAAATTTCAAACCAACAGTTGTGTTTTTCGGTTCAGATGATTTAATTCAAAATTATGTTGATAAAAAATATATTCTCAAAAAAGGAAAACTTGAACTTAAGCCATAAACGAATACGAAATTGAATGGGTGAAGTTTCTTTAAATTAAATTAAATTACCTTTATTTCATTTATTGTTTGGCAGAATTTCAGGCTCACAATGAGGAAAAGTTGAGTAACATTGGCTTATGGCATACTTATTCTCTAAATCAATAAATCAATTAATTCATGTCTCTCCTCACTGAAGCCAAAGCATTCCGCACAAAAAAATCATTAGGTCAAAATTTTCTGGTTTCAGAAGAGCATTTAGGCAGAATTATAAATTCAATTAATTCGCCAGCTGGTAAAACTATTTTAGAAATTGGGCCTGGAATTGGCTTTTTGACCAATTTGCTTCTGCATAATAATGCGAAAGTCATTGCTCTAGACTTTGATGATCAGGCTTTAGACAAAATCAAAAACCATCCAAATCTTCACAAAATTCATGCTGATGCTTTGCGGGCTGATTTTAATACTTTAGATTTTGTTTCTGATGCAAAAGATGATCATTCAAATCCAGTTAGCAATAAACCTTCAATTGTTGTTGGTAATTTACCATTTAATGTTGGAACGCAAATTTTACTGCGCTTTATTGGTGAAATAAATCAACCTGAATGGTCAGTGCAAGGTATTGAAGAAATGATTTTGATGTTTCAATACGAAGTTGCTGAGCGTATAACGGCTAAACCTAGCTGCAAGGCCTATAATCCATTGTCACTAGTTATTCAAGCTAAATCAGAAGTTGAGTTTCTCTTTAAAGTACCTGCTAAATATTTTTGCCCAATTCCCAAAGTCGATGCAGGTGTTATTAGAATCAAACCTCTAAAGAATGGCCCTTTAAAAGGATTGAGCCAACAACATTTAGATAATTTGCAAAAAACTATTCGAAAAGCCTTTAGTACCAGAAGAAAAAATCTCAAAAATGCTTTGAGTGGTTTGTTTATACCTGAAGAAATAATTGCATGTGGTATTGAACCAACTCTTAGAGCGGAAAATCTTGGATTAGATTCATTTGTTAATTTAGCTTCTATACTCTCTTCCAGGGGTTCTTAATTTTGAAAGTAACTGGTTTTCATTAGTGAATTTCTATTATGCCGCAATTTTGTCTAGTGGCATTTCATTATATGTTTGTCCCTCTAATTCTCTTCCTGCAGCTTTTTTGTTTACTCCCCCCCATTGCTTAAAGAAGAAAGCTACATTGGCATCTGTGCATTGATTTCTTATATCTAAAACCCACTCAGCTTTTATTTGTCTTGCTTTGTGTCCACTTTCTCCGCCTACTATCACCCAGTCTATACCTTTGAGATTCAAGTTAGGTAATGCTCCTAAAAGAGGTTCACAAGATAAAAATTTGATTTGAGCACCTGTTCTTCTCAAGCATTCAATCCTCCAATCCATATCTTGGTTTTCAATACTTACGCCCATCCATATATTAGGTGTCCATGAAAGTTGTTTCCAATACTTTTCTAAAATATCTCCTCTTTTAGTTAAAACTTGAAAAGTATGATGACTACAATCATTCATGACTTTGAATACTCTTTGAATAAATTCGATTGGTACGTCTTTGTGAAACAAATCACTCATTGAATTTACAAAAATGACCTTAGGCTTTTTCCACTCATAAGGTATATTCAAAGTCTCTGGATGAAGAGTTAAATCAAAACCGTTTTGGTATTTTTCAATATGCATAGACTGTAGTCTTCTAGACATAATTTCCGCATAGCAATGCTGACACCCTGAACTAATTTTGTTACATCCTGTAGTAGGATTCCATGTTGCTTGTGTCCATTCAATACTTGATTGAGCCATATTATTTGTTGTCTGATAAGATGATTTGTTCTTCTTGAATATTATGAATTTTGGATGAATGAGTCTTTAGATTATGAATAATTTTTTTATCGATTAGTTCCTTAATAACTTTATTAGCATGTTTGGGCAGAAAGCCACTACTGAGAGTATAAATGTATATTTCTTTATTAGTCTTTAAGTTTAAGCTGACTATATTTTGTTTAAGCTCTTTTTCAAATGCTTCTACTTTTTTTATTTGAGAAGGTTGATTAGTGAATAAACTAAATTGATTTGTATTCTCATCCTTATCAATGTTGTAATTAGCTTCACCCCTGTCAGGATCTTCTTTCCATGCTACTTTAAGAAATTTCTCAATTCCTAAAGGATGTCCAGTTCCAAAAATTAAGCCATAAATATTTGTATTTTTCTTTATGGAGAAAGATGATATGTAAAAAGTCTTGTTTAAAGGTAGCCATTCTTTGTAATGATTTCTAACTTCTCTGTGTACATCTGAATATTTTGCTTCTTTAATCTTTTCTGCTAATTGATGACATAGGTTATCAGCCAAAGAATTGTGCCTATAAAGGTACGAAGATGCAATAAAAAATATAAAATCTGTTTGTTGCATACTAGTAATGAGTTTGAAAATCTTTTGATCAACACTTTTAATGCCGTACTGATCAATGAAAATCAACCTAGCGACATTTTTCAAGTTATCTTCTGAAGAGAATAATGTGTGAAACAATTCTGTAAAATCACGATTAAATAGCTGGTATTCAAAAAGATGGTTTGAATAGCTTTCGATGTTTTTTGATAATTGAGAAAATTTTTGCTCATTCAGTTCATTAAAAACCAGCTTTATTTTTCCACCTTTCTTGTACTCACTTATTAATTGTTCAAATTTGTTGATTGTATTAATTGTAATCAAAGGGCTTCCAAAGTTTTCATTGCAGTCTTTTCCTGGACCTGCAAAAAAATCATAAATTTCGATAGATTGAATACGTTCTTGACAAATAAAAACAGGTAGCCACTCGACAAGGTAATCTTTATACAAATTTAATTTTACTAAAGTACCTTCATCAAAGGGTTTATTAAAAAGATCGCGTCCCATCTTTCTTATTGTCTCCTGTGCTTAATCCAATTTTTACGTTGACTCTAATACTTTTTGTAGATTCTAACAATGAAAATGTAATTAATTAGCTCAGTATTAGACAACAAGTTTTAAAGTACAAATACAAGGCAAAAATACTCAAATGAATATTGAAAGCAAAGTTTTTATAGTCAAACAAGTTGATGAATTATCATATGTTGCGGATTATCTGAAAGAACGAATACAAAAGCCTTGCTTAATTCTTCTAGAAGGTGATTTGGGAGCGGGCAAAACTACCTTTATTCAATATTTAGCTTTAGCGTTGGGTATAGAAGAAAAGGTCAATAGTCCGACTTTTACTAAAATTCATGAATATATTGACAAAAGCAATGATTTAACTATTTATCATTTAGACCTTTATCGTGAAATACCCTCAATTGATGAGCTGGAAGAAATACTACAAGATGAAACTGGAATTGTTTGTATTGAATGGGCTAATAGATTGAATGAAAATTTAGAGTATGAAGGTTTATTGAATTTGCGCATACAGAAATGGAGCCTAAAAATAAAGTTGAATCAGGCTGGATTTAGGGAGCTAGAAGTCAACCAATTGAATTAAGCGGTTAAGCCATTTTGAGGCGTTACCCATGCAGCACCCACCCCCAATACACTTGCTTTATATTCAGGTAGTAGAATGGCACCTACTCCAGGAACACCATTTTGTGCCAATGTTTTTATCTGATCAAAATAACTTACTTTCAAATCATTTGTCGTTTTAAAAGCATTGGCTGCAGCTTGAGATATAGTACCGAATCTGCTTTGTTGACTTTGTATATAGTTTTCTAATTGACTTATTACCCTTTTGACTTTTTCTTGTGCATCAATAGCTGCTTTGTTTTGCCTTCCTGAAGCCTGAAGTTTTGCTAAGTGTTTTTTATTCTCTTCTAAAGAAACTGTTGCACTTGCTATTCTAGAATCAATAGTTGCAATATCAGCATTCCCTTTTAAGGGATTATTCGAGGTTTCAAGTATATTAGCTTGTTCTGTATCTCGAAAAGCACTAATGGTTGTTGAATTATTGATTGTTGAATTGTTGATTTCACTCATAGTAAACTCCTTTCAACTAAGCATTTGAGAGTGCCTTCAGAGAATGTTGGCTGGCATTTGAACTTATTTCCAACAGGTCTAAGTTTTGTTTTGATGAACTTTGTAATGCATTAAACAGAATTTTTGTCTTCTCTTCCAACCAAGGGGCATACCTTTTTGCAGTTTCTGCTAGTTTTTCCGTATTACTGTTTGGGTTACTTAAACTGGTGTCAGTTATTTGACTCATCAGACTTATATCGGCATTCACTCTTTTTAATTCTGTCAGAGCAGAACCGATGTTGCTTAATCCAGACCCAGGAGTACTTGATGTTTGAATATCTCCAGTAGAAAAATTCCTATTCCAATTACTAATAGCTACCATAGCAGTATCCTCTTTTATATAAGATGTTTTAAAGAAATTTATTAAAAATTATTTTTATGCTTACATCTAAAGAAGTACTCAATCTACTTGTTTTTGACTGATTATGAGTTTTTTCTTATTTGTATCTTTGAAGAGGACTATGCAGAAATCGTTTGATCAAGATTATTTAGTCCCATTCCAATTCATCTTTAATTGGTGAACGGTAAATCAAATCATATGCCTGCGACGCTCTAGCCGCTAATTCAGTGGAGCTACCATCACAAACCGTTATTTGCTTGAGCAGATCAGCACCTTGTTTGAGCGCTTTGACCAAATCACCTTCATCCGCTTGATATTTATCAACTAAATCTTTCCAGTTATATGAACTAGCCCAGTCAAAGCCCAACTGAATCAGTGAAGGTGAAAAAGGAATATTTTGATTTATCTCATGCTCTTCTTGCACTTTGCTGATTTGCTTCACCAATTCATAGATTTGCCTTACACAACCTTCGACTTTATCGGTAATTGCCCAGTTTTGTGTATATTGCTGATCTTTCCAACGAATTTCATAACTACTCAAAGCACAGGCCAGACCGCATAATTCCAATGAACCTAAATTGTTTAAAACTTTATTTGTAATAATTTCCGCTAAAAGCAAAATATTATCGCCACGCAAATCACCAGCCCAGAGACCTTTTTCAATTGGTCTATAGTTTTCATCTAAATAATCAAAATCTCTCAAAACCCTCGCAGCCTTTTCAAAATCAGGCCATGGAATTTCTTCAAGCTCTTTTAATTTTTCATTGAGATTAATTAATCTTTTATGGCTTTTTTGTTCATATTTCCATTGTCCAGGTTTGGGTGAGTCTTTCTTTGCATCTTTATTGCCTTGCCTTTTTTCGACGCTGGTACTAAGCTGACTGACAGTATTTGTAAGCGATTTGATTTCCTGATATTTCTCAAAATGCGCAAAGCTCTGGAGAACCAATTCTCTGCACTTATCCCATGGGTAGCGAGCTGTCAAATTCAGAATCATTATGTAATTTGGATTGAATGAGCTATGCAAAGCCTCAGCATCTGAAAGAGCCAATCTACTCACTTCAACAATTCCTTCATATGGCGTCTCAAGTACCGTCACATATCCGATTTCATCCATGCCACGTCTTCCCGCCCTGCCAGCCATTTGCAGAAATTCACTGCCGCTGAGCAATCGATGTCCTTCATCTGCGCGTTTGGAAATTTGCGAAATCACAACTGAACGGGCCGGCATGTTGATTCCAGCCGCCAAAGTTTCGGTTGCAAAAACAACTTTGATGAGATTCTTTTGGAATAGCTTTTCCACCAGCGATTTGAGCGCAGGCAATAAACCAGCATGATGCGAAGCGATTCCTTGTTTGAGCGCTTTGAAATGCGAATGATCTGCTAGCCAAGGTAAATCACGGCAAGCTTGAGCCAATTCCTTGTCAACTTGAATTCTTTCGAGATCGCTAAGCAACATGAGACCTTGCGCAGAAGCTCTTTGAAGGGCAGTTTCGCAGCCACGTCGACTAAAAAGAAAATATATGACTGGCAACATCTGCTTTTGTTTAAGCTCAGAAGTTACTCTTGAGATTGATGGCAATAACCCATCACCACCCGATTTAGGAGTTGATTTGTTTTTTTGTGCTTTTTTCTTACTTTCATTTACGCCCTTAAAAAGCGCTAAATTAATTTTCCCCTCTGAATTCATGAGTGGTTTCATCCCGCCAGAACCATAAAAGAAAAATCTAAGTGGAACTGGCCTCACTTCACTTTTAATAAGTACGGTTTCGCCATGAATAGCATTCATCCAATCGCAGAGTTGCTCAGGATTGCCAACAGTTGCGGACAGACCAATAATCTGAGCTTGGCGTGGACAATAAATAATAGACTCTTCCCAAACGGTGCCTCGATTAGCATCTTTCATGTAATGGCATTCATCCAAAACCACATAACCAATTCTGTCGAATAAACCTTTTTCCTGATCAGCTTTGTAGAGCATATTGCGGAAAATTTCGGTTGTCAAAACCAAAATCTCTGCATCTCGATTGCTTTGAATATCTCCCGTCAAAAGGCCGACTTTGTCCTGCCCAAATCTTTCTGATAAATTGTAAAACTTTTGATTGCTAAGAGCTTTGAGAGGGCTAGTGTAAAAAATTCTTTTGTTCTCAGCAATTGCGGCATGAATTGCATATTCGGCAATTGCAGTTTTCCCCGCTCCAGTTGGTGCACAGACTAATATGCTTTTATTTTGATCCAAACAATCAACAGCTTGTTTCTGAAACTCATCAAGCGGGAAAGGAAATATTTCTTCTAAATTGATTTTGTTTTGACTCACTGGAAGCATTACCCTAAACAATGAGCTAAATCATAACAGCAATTGCAATATAAACATGTTTGTAATGAGTCTGTATTCCACTTAGCCCAACTGAAGATGGTTCAGACTAGGTAATTTTTATAGCTTAATTTTAATCCTCGTGAATTTCATATACTGACTTTAGCTAACTTTTATATTTAGGGTCAATAAATTAGATTGAATACGCTGCTTGCTTTAATCATAGATATTTCTTCGATGTCCAATTTTGAAGATTTCCACTATCCTAATTGAATCTTCAATCAAATACAAAATTCGATAGTCTCCAATTCTTAGCCTTTATTCACTGTCAGCAACCTTTAACTTTATACAGCCATTTGGTCTGGGCTCAGTAGACAAATTATAAATAGCTTTGAAAATTCTTTGTGTTACTTCGTCTGAAAGCTCTAGGAACTCTTTATTGGTTCTTTTTGCAATTCTAACTTCATATATCATTTAAACTAAAACCTCTCTGCTCCAAAGATTCTTTGAATGAAATCATTGAATCACTCTTTCGCAAAGAAATAATCACCCTATCTATCAAATCTTCCAGGTCTTCTTCAGAATAATCTTTGGCAAGCTCAATGAACAAATTATCTCTAGTCTCCCTTGCTAAGGCGTTAAAGGCAATGTGAAAAACTTCTATTTGTGCTTGATTGAGGTTCATTGTTGCTTAACTTATTGTGAGGATCTGATCACCAAGAATATAGGTTGTAATTAATTCTTCCATTCTGTCCTTGATTTCATTATTGTTTATTACCGATTTCTCCCATTCCAATACAGCTAAACATACGTCTTCACAAAAGGTATCTATTTGTAGCTGAAGTACTCCATTTATAGACGACTTGTGAAAACCCACTTTTTCATGCTTTGGAACAGTGAATATTATTGGGTTACCGTTACCTTCTTTTGACCTTTGAGCTAGACCTTCATGAAGACATCTACACCTAAATCTATAACAATCTTCTGCCGTAAATTTAGTTTGAGAAGGTATTTTTGCTAATCTGTGTTGTTCCACGAACATATTGTTGAATTCAGGTGGCAAAAGTTTTTCTATCCCATTAAGAAATTCAGGGTCAGTTGCCATCAAATGATCATAAGCGTTATCACTAGCATATTTGGGCTTCAGAAATTTATTGAACCAATTTCCATAATATTCTCCAATTCTACTGCGGGGTCGATTTGGAAATTCTAAAGAACTGCAAATATCAGGCATTGCCAAAGCCATAAAAAGTGCCGCCAGCCAATTTTCATCTTTAACACTCTTTCTAATTGAATCTATGAATTGTTTCAT
>Ga0208362_1000183_pt1 | contig 21918 bp, 32 predicted proteins | sample LakMenEpi13Oct10_FD_150693 | JGI IMG/M metagenome (GOLD analysis project Ga0208362, IMG submission 150693) | Freshwater microbial communities from Lake Mendota, WI - 13OCT2010 deep hole epilimnion (SPAdes) | ecosystem: Environmental > Aquatic > Freshwater > Lake > Epilimnion/Euphotic zone ... | reverse complement strand
GGTGTTGTCCGAGTGTGACAGTTTATCAAGTGTCACAATGCTTTAGATATCCCTAAAGCAGTTATTCCAGTGATTTACTGTCACTGGAATAACTAAGAATCTATTTAAAGTAATAAGCACTAGACCAAGTGCGTGCGTCAGCCGACTACTATTTCAAATCGGTTACTGGAATTACACCAGCAAGCTTAGAACGACTCATTAACCAGTCTCACCAGCCGACTACTATTTCAAGTCGGTTACTGATCCGCCCAGTAGCTTATGGAGGCTCTAATTAATGGATGCACTCGGTTTAGTGCTTATATTTTAAATATATCATGATAATTTTCAGATAGTTGGCAAAGCGTGACAGTTTATCAAGTGTCACTGTGTGTATTTTTGTACTGATTGTTCTGTAAACCACTGTAAATAAATCTGATGCGCTATCTGTGCAGTCATTACAGGAGGAACTGACATACCAATTAAATACTTTGGATCGATATTTTTAAAGTTGTAATCGAGTGGATAGCTACCAATTAGGCAAGTTGCTTTATTTGATATATAATTATTTAAGTTACTGTGTATTAGTTTATTTTTGTTTGCTATTACTGTTAAAGGCGTTTGATTTTCTAAGCAAACAAAAGTAAATCCAATACCGCCGATTTTGCCATTTAAACTTTTTTTATGTGTTTGTAACGCACCTGTTGATGTTATAGGGTTTTTTAAAAGTTTTTTTATATAATTACATTTAATTGCTTCTCCAATTTCATTTGTTCCAAATTCACCAAACAAAATTGGCTCTTCATTAAAATTTAACTCTAGATTTTTAAAGTTTAAATCATTCCTTTGACAAATAAAGAACACTCGCTCACGTTTTTGAGGCACTCCCATGCTTGCGGCGTTCAAGAGAAATAACTGTACTTTATATCCTGCTTTTTCAAATTCATCTTTTATTCGCTTTACATACGCTTTGGCATTACCTTGAATAATTCCTTTAACATTTTCAGCGATAACGACCTTTGGCTGTAGTTTTTTTGCTAATCGTATGTAATCAAAGAAAAGGTCATCAAGTCGCTGTTTAGCCTGACCTTCCCTAAATACTTTTTCTTTCCCCCAGTCTTTTTCTCTATTTCCTGCCATGCTAAATGAAGAGCAGGGAGGTGAGCCGTCTAAAATATCTAGGTTGTAAAGTTCATCAGGAAGAGTTGCACGATCAGCAAAATCTCTTATATCTTCAATAAATAAATATTTAGGATTGTGGTTAGCTTTATATATATTAGCTACTTGCGGGTCTATTTCAACACCTCCTAAATGGTCAAAACCTGCTAACTTGTAACCCATAGTCGAACCACCGCCACAGATAAAAGTACCAAATACTTTTAACCCATGTTTTTCAATTCCGGGTGCTGGGTATCCATCTGACAAATTCCACTTATATGCAAATTTATGTTTAGTCATTACCTAAAAGCTTCCATACTGCTTGTTCGGGTGTCGATGCTATTTTACTTAATTGTTCTTTTACTTGCCAGTATTCATTTTCTGTATAACTTAATTTAATTATCATTTGCCCATCTATACCCTCAATGTCAATTTCTTTGTTTTTTCCCGAAAAATTATCTGTTATATTCGATTCAAAATTATCAGAATTATCTAAATTATCTGAAGTATTTAAAGCTTCTAGGATTGAATTTAAATCGCCGATTACTCCTAAATTCTCCCCCTCTTCATCAAGGTATTCAGCTTGGCTAATTAGTAAGTCAGTATCAAAAAGCTTTAATTCCGTAGCAAGGTCAAGCCCCGCCCCGTGAATCGTAGAATGGTTGTGAATAATCGAGTATTTTATAGCTTGAGCCTCATTTTTAGCGTGAACTCCTACTAAAATAGGAACCATCCACTCTCCATCATTGTCAATATCTATACCTCTAGGTCGATCTATTTTGCGCTTTTTAATTGCTAATAGTGCGGCACACCGATCATGACCCTCAGTAATCCCCCCTTTTCCGCCGTTTAAGCTCGGATCGTAGCCAATTGGGTCTTTAAATCCCAACTCCAATATTGAAGCTATTGTGTTTTCAGTGGCGTGTTTTTTGGAATTACCCTTTAGTTGTTTTAGGTCGCAAAGCCGTCGATACTCAATTTCTAATTTATCTGTCATGATTGATGTAAGATTAAGTAACTCTACTACTATAATAACCAATGGTTGTCACTAATCGAGGCAGAAAGCGTACATACTCTATTCATGAAGAGGTAATCGAGTTTACCAAATATCCTATCTGGGAACGGCAAGAACTAGAAACCCCTGACTGGTTTGAAAGATTTCAGATTTTTTACCTTCCTATTCCTTCAGGCTATCGCACTTTAAACCGAGCTTACGGTAACTGCGGGGAAGCTTCTGGGGAACAGATAGAGAAGACTAAATTTAAACGAGCTAAAACTGTCCCCGATGACTGGCAGTTAGCGCATAAAAACTATCGATGGGAAGAGCGGGCGAAAGCCTATTGGCTTTTAAAGATTCAAGAGCAGCAAGCTTACACTGATAGCATTTTACGAGAAATCCGAGAGAAGACTCTAAAGATTACTCTAAAAAACCTCGAAAAGATTGAACAGATGACTAATTATCCGATTTCTCGCCGTCGGATAGATTCTGTAGATGAATCGGGCCGTCCGATTGCCATAACAATTGAACCTAACGGAAATTGGAATCATAGAGACGCAGTGACTATGGCTAAAACGTTGACTGATACCTTTGAAAAAGTTTTAGGTTTTGACACCATCGAGTACGCAATTAATATTGTTCAAAAGCACGGATTAGCTGTTATTGACCCTGACGGAAAACTTATAGGACATTCTGGCATAGAGAAACTCGACGACGGACTGACCTCGATTATTCGTGATAGTGCAGAATTTGATGATGATGTAATGGTTCCCACTAGGATAAGCGATGACGATGAAAGCGAGTAAATTATCATTAAAAAATCTCTCAAAGATAAAAACAGCGACCGAAAAATATCGACTTGTTAACACCAAAGAAGAAATTGTTTTTCCTCAATTACAAGAGGGAAAACAAGCTTTATTTGGGGAAATTGACGCTGATGTAATCTTCTATGGCGGAGGCGCAGGAAGTGGAAAAGCAGGGCGTGCATCCAAGACAGGAAAAGCGATTCGAGATAAAATGCTTTCTATGGCGGATGCGCTTTTAGGAAAAAGACTATTATCATATAATAGTAGTTTTAATGAATCACAAATGAAAGATTCAAAGGTCTTGGGATGGAGCGGTCAATGGATCGACTTCTCTGATCTTAAAGTCGGGGATAAGATTATGAATCCTGATGGTCAGTATCAAGAAATCATCCAAATTCACGAACAGGGATTCAAGCAATTTTATCGGGTTTCTTTTGAAGACAGTACAAGTACAGAATGCTGTGGCGATCATTTATGGTCTTTTTGGGAATCTCGCCGTAATAGCCGCAGGAAGTCTAGTAACGGGATTAATCGAATTGAGTCGAATCTGACACCTAGAGGATGGAATACTAATTACATTACAAGAGCAAGGGTTAGGGATACTAATTGGTTGATTACTGAGATTAGCAAAGGAAGACGGTTTATTGTTCCAGTTAACGCGCCATTGCAATTTACGGCACTTAACAGGTCTGATACTGGCAGAGCCTATTTTTACGGTTGTTTAATAGGCGATGGTTCTTATTGTAGTGATTCAATTATCGTAACAACTTCTGATAGATTTATTGCTGATAAACTCGTTGATATTTTAGGGAAAGAAGCTACCGTTAAAACACGAACACCAATAAAAGATAACCGTTTAGAAGTTTTATCCGTCAACGCGACAAAAGTTCAATGGGTTAAGTCTTGGATAAGCAACAATGAATATAAAGGAAAAAGAGCGTGGGAAAAAGTATTTCCCGACGGCTATTTATCAGCATCTCTTGATTTTCGTTATGCGTTTGCTCAAGGTCTTTTTGATACAGATGGAACTGTTGGAGACAAAAAAAGAGAAGTTTCCTATTGCACAACCAGTAAAGATTTGGCTATTCAGGTAGCTTCTTTGGTTCGTTCTTTGGGTTATATGGCTAAGATTACGAAAAGACAACCAAAATATAGATACAAAGGGAAGCATTTAGATGGTCGTACAGCTTACGTCGTGGCTGTTGAGGGAAATCACCTTGAATTACTTTTTAGTTTGCCGCGTAAAGTTGAAAGAGCGAAAATGCTTGGACAATTTAATGGGGGATCAAGTTGGCCGGGTAAAAGAATTGTTTCTATTGAACCAACTGAAATTGATTACGCTCGTTGTATTACTGTTAGCAATCCAAATCATCTTTATTTAACAGATGATTATATAGTTACGCATAATAGTGCCGGGCTATTAATTGATTTTGCCCGTCAAGAATTTATTAGCAATCCTGACTATCGGGCTGTTATATTTCGTCGGACGTATCCTGAATTTACTCAAGCAGGTGGACTAATAGATGAAAGCCAAAAAATCTATCAAGCAGTGAAAGGTAATTTTATTGAAAAGCCTCCAGGGTGGCGATTTCCATTTGGATCGAAAATATCTTTTAGACATTTACAATACGAAAAAACTGTCTATGTTTATCAAGGGGGACAAATTGCAAGGATAGGTTTTGATGAATTAACCCATTTTACAGAAGAACAATTTTTCTATCTTCTCTCTAGAAACCGTTCAGTATCGGGAATTAAACCCGCAGTTAGAGCAACCTGTAACCCCGATGCTGACTCTTGGGTAGCTAATTTTATCTCTTGGTGGATCGACCCTAAGACTGGGTATGCTATTGAAGAAAGAGGGGGAATAGTTAAATATTTTATTAGACGAGAAAACATAATCCACTGGGCTGATACTAAAGAAGAACTAATCGATAAATTTAGTCTTAAAGATGAACTTTTTGACCTTATTCCTAAAGATAAAAGAGAAAAGTTTTTATCAAATACAGATATTAATATTACACCAGATAATCTGATTAAAAGCTTTACTTTTATTCCTGCTACGATTTTTGATAATCCAGCTTTAATTAGGGTTAACCCTACCTATTTGGCTAACCTTTACGCTTTACATCCTATTGAGCGGGAAAGACTTCTCAGGGGTAACTGGAAAGTTAAATATGAAGCTGGTACGGTATTTGATCGGACTTGGTTTGAGATTCTCGATAAAATACCCGATGATTGGAAGTTAATAGGTAAAGTAAGATTCTGGGATTTAGCGGCAACTGCTAAAGAGAATGCTGAGAACTATCATTGTTATACAAGTGGCACTCTTGTCTATAAATACCAAAGAATTAAAAACACACTGCCAGATTCAACTGAGATTAAGGAATTTGCTTATGTGATTGCCGATAATATCTGTGAGCAGAAAAAGGTCGGGGAAGTGGAATTAATGCTTAAAAATACTGCTGAACTGGATGGGAAAACTGTAGCTGTAAGATGGGAACAAGAAGGGGGATCGAGCGGTAAATTTGTTGAAAATACCATTACTAATGTAATTAGAGAAAATCATCCGAATCATGATATTAGAGCGATAGCACCTCAAGGGGATAAGCTAACACGAGCTTTACCAGTAGCCACGGCAGCTAGTCGGGGACAAATCTTTATCTTAAGAGATGGGACATGGAACACTCGGTTCTTAAATGCCTGCCAGGGTTTTGATGGTAGCAAGAAAACACCTCCGACTAATGACATTGTAGATAGCCTATCGGGAGCATTTTATTCCCTTGAAAATGAGTTTCAGGGACATGAAAAGGTTATTAGCACGATTATTACTTCTGCTCCTGTTAATCGGTTTAGGAGCGGTTTTAGGGGTTAGTAGTAGTTTATCCACATTCCCAAACGATACCAGAAGTATTAATGTTAATACGCTCTATTTCGATTGGATTGTCGTTATTGCCATCAAAATAGCTGCACCAATGCCAGATAGCCTCTGTTTCTGATTCTGATGCAATAAGAAGACCAAATGATGTAACTGAATCTCTAATTAAGTACAGATTCATAAATCCTCGTTAATAGTTGTAAAAATATTCTAATCAATTTGATTTACTAGAAATTCTCGATAAAGTCTTTCACGCTCTATCCAGAAACGAGCAGAAGGTACGCCTAAAGCTAATTCCATTTTATAAGCAATACAAACAGTAATTTCTGCCTTACCTTTTATGAGTTGATTAATAGTCTTTTTCGGCAACTTCATGCGACTAGCAAATACTCGTCGGGGTATTTTTCTTTCTTTTAGGATTTCAGCAAGGGTTTCTCCTGGTGGAGAAACAAAATCTGGTGTGTATGTGTTCTCGGTAGTATTAGTCATAGATTTTCGTTAAACTACATATTTTTCCATATTCCAGGCGGAATTAGACATTTTTGAACACCCCATAAAGCGCATTGCTCTTCTTCGTCATCGTCAATCATATCTTTGGCTATATCCCATCCCGTATGCTGATAGAAAAAGAACATAAACTTAGGTTGAGTCGAAATATTAAATTTTTTTAAAATTGTCGTCGTATAATTATTTACTATTTCAGTTTTTAGTAAAAGTTTTTTAGCAATTTCTTTGTTATCAAACCCACAAAGAAAATAAAAACAGATCTTTTTCTCTAGAAGAGATAATTGATACCAGCAAAGCCAAAAATGACGATGGCTTGGAGTCATACATTCTTCAATTTCTTCTTCGATTGTTTCTTCGATTTCTTCCATATATTCTTCCATTGTTTTACTCCTCATTGATTACAAAAAAATCGTGAACAAAATAATTAACAGCTTTAATAGCTTCTTTGACTCTTGGAATAAAGTCAATATCTAAGGTAATAAAAATAAAAGGGTCTTCTGTTTTTTTTGTGTTTTCCAGCTTATGGTAGCAGGATATGTCCAGTAGTAAAATATCTCCCGTTTTTAAGACTAATTTTTGAGTATCTTTTCTTTGGACTAATAAAGAGTTTATTTGATCATCCATACTTTTAAAGGGAGTATAATTTTTCAAGAGTTTTTCTAAGGTATCATTGTTTACTGTAGAAGAGTAGAGTTCATAGTTGTCACTCTCAACAACTAAAATAATTGAATATTTTTTATCTTCGTCAATGTCGTCAGTGTGCCATTCTAGCCCCAATGTCCACCATAGAGAATAAGGATCAAACAACTCTGAAAAAGGATTGTTAACCCAATTGTGTTTTGCTCTTGCAGAAAAGGTAGTAGAACTGCTCAATTCTACTATCTTGTTTAGCTTGTCTAGATTGTGATATTTGCCTAATTTATACAGAGGTTTCATTTTTTATTTGGTTGATGTTTATTGACTGATAACTTACAAATAGATAACTTTTCCTTCAAGTAATTCATTTAAACGGGTTTTAGCCAATTCTTCATCTAATCCTAAATATGCGCTTTCATCGCTTAAAAATGTTCCTAGTTGTCCTGATTCTCTCAATTTTAGTTGAACACCATATTTTACGGACTGACGCAAAACTTTAATTATTTTACCATGAACTATTATATGAGCAGTATCTTGCATTTGCCATCACAATTTTAATGCTTTCAATTTTTTTACTGATAACTGATAACTGATCGAAACTAAGTAAATAATCTTGATGCAATACTAAGTAAATATATCCATTCTTCTTCAAGCATTAACATCATTCCAGAAGGATCGGGATTAGTAAGTAAGCAAAAGCTTACTTCGTCTATGCGATCACCGTCGTAATATAATTCAATGTTGGTTTTTTGAGCCAATCTAAAACTATCGCAGGTTAGCATAGCTATATGTCCCCAAGAATCTCTAAAGCTTTGATAAGTTAGTTTTAACTTCCAGTCAATAACTGAGGGAAAGTCTTCTTTATGTTCTTCCTTCTTTACCCATTTAGCAATTTCGTCGATTATCCATTCTTGATCCTTTTGAATAAAATAGTGAATGCCTTCCGAATATCGAAACGGGAATAACTTTGTTTCGTACCACTTTAACTTAAAGTCTTGCGGGTTTGAATCAATTTTAGGGAATTGCCCTATATCCATCATTGTCATGGTTTTTACTCCTAAATAATTTGTTTACTGATAACTAATGATTGAGCAGATAATTTTCTAGTTCTTCTTCCGTGTAATTACATACAGGACGGTAATTTAATTCTTTATGGCAAAGATCGTAAAATTCAGCTTTACTGCCTGCTTTTTCCCATATCCAATGAATCATCTCACCGTCAATTCCTTGATTAATTGCCCACATATCCGCTTCAATTTTCTCAGATTCATCTTTCCAGTTAGAATTTTGTTGCTGTGTCATGATACTTAACTCTTAGTGGTTTTTACTGACAACTGATAACTGACAACTGATGCTATTTTTTGAGAATGAGTTTAGGCTTTTTGTTAAACTCAACTGGCAGGTTTTTTTGCCGGCAGACAGTCCGGCAATCTGTCCATCTTTTACCGACCTTAGCAAGGTAGGAATCCTGATTCCACTCCACTTTGTACCCCGCCTTTTCGCAGGCTGTCTTATAAGGAAGTTGGGATTCCTTCTGTTGAGCAGTAATCTGCTCTTCTTCAGCCCTTTTTAAGGCTTCTAGCTCGTTTTTGCGAGACTTAAAGGCTATGGCTTCGATTACTGCTTGATGCAGTTCGGTAGCATCCTTCGGAAAGGATTCGTAACCATTCCTTAAATCGCGGCTACGGACTACTACCCGTCTTTCTTCGCCACTTGTAAGCCTTATTTGAATCCCTAAAGATAGGGATTCTTCGACAAGTTGGGGGAATCCCACCCCAAAATCTTCAATCAATTTTTGATTTGCTGAAATAGGAGCAGGTTCGGGTTCGGAAACCGCTTCTACTTTAGGATTTTCTATATCCCATTTTTTTCTAGTCCAGTAACCAGAGTTGTGGTTTAACACCCAGTCTTTTTCCGATCTGGGTTTTGGAGGGTTGGTTAATTGTTTGGCTTCCCCACTGGGAAGCTGATAGGTTACGACCCGAACGGTCACATAACCGCCATGGGATCGAGATCCCATTCCGTCAGATGATAGAGTATCTGATCCTTCGGAATAAAACTTTTCAGTTTTTTCATCGATTACTATGCCGTGTGTCACGACATAGTAATCGCTATTTTCATAAAGGTTGTGTTTTTTTAACCTGTCTTTGATTGACAGGTAGCTATTCCATTCTTTTTCCCGCGCCTCTTCAGCTTGTTTTGCTGTTGCCGCTTTTTCTTTTTCGGCTTGTTTTGCCTCTTTCGCCTTTTTAGAAGACTCTTTAGAAGCTTCTAAAGAGTCCAGATAATCATTAATTATCTGGTTGATTTCATCATCTCCAAAGCCTACTGAGTAAGCTAGGGAACTAAAATCAATTCCCCAAGCATTTGCCCACAGACTTCCGTCTGTAGTCATTTCCTCGTTTGGCAAATATAAACCAGCGTAATCGCCGTATGTTTGAGCCATTTCTGGCGTAACAGGAACCACTGCCCAACTGGCAGTGGGCAAAGGGACGAGGCGGGGTTCAAACCCGTCATCGTACCAAAAACACCCCCCTTGTACCGCGATTACGCGGGTTTCAAACAACAGACCTCCGTCTTCTTGGTCAAAGGGGATGTCTGCGAGAGTAATTTGAGATTTCATTGTCTTTCGTCCTTTGTGGTGTTTGTTTATATAACTACTATGTCTAATTCTCCCAATAAAGTCAAGTATGTGGGAGAATTATTTTTGAACACTTGTACTGTCTAGGGCTTTTGTAAAAACAAACAGCCTAAAATTAAACTTGGATTATTTTTGTCCCGGACTAACGCGCCGGGCGCTAAACAATCCACGCGACCTATCTTAGCGGCAGCGGCAGCCACTAATCCTGAGACAATATAGTACACCTCCTCCTGATACTCAGGGAGTCCCTCGATCTCCCCGTAGATAACGGTTTCTACTGGGATACCGTCAATGGGTTCTGCGGGTTCGTTGGACATTTTGACCCGAGGGAGAATCCCGGATGCTGGGATTTCTTTGAGAACCACAATCGCCTCTTTGTTTCCCAGAAACTGTTTTTTTTCATCTTGGGTGATGCCAGCTTCTTTGTTTAATATGGTGATAGTGTGAGGGGTTGCGTTGATGATCATTTTTTACTCCTAAATAATTTGTTTTTACTGATAGCTAATAACTGATAACTAATATTTAGTCAGGAATATCATACTCGTTACCGTACCCAGTCCAAACTCGACCAACGATCTGCTCATCAATCCATTCTTTTAGACCCGGCGATAATTCAAGTGTTGTAATGACTGAATATGATGCAATTGGATCGTCGAATATTACATAATATTGTTCAGTGTTTTTAATTTGCGGACAAGGTAATAAATTCTCGTAAGTATCTAAAACACATAGTATGTATTTCGTACTGACAATAACAGCAATTCTGCTGCTTAACCTCGGAGAAAAACCTTCGATGCGAATACCCTTCATTTTTTTGACTCCTAATAGTTTTTACTGACAACTGATGACTGACAACTGATAACTAATTAAAACTCTTGCCATGTCATCGGATCAGACATTGGTTCGCTGTACCGACTTAAATCCGACGGCTCGGTATCGTCATAAATAAAATCGTCCGTAGGTTCGTTGGAAGGAATCTCATAGTAGCGTCCGCCACAATTCACAAGTCCCATCGTAGGGGAAATAACAAAAGCTTTTTTGACGGGTTGAAACTCAACCTCAGGTAATTCGCAGTTGGGAAGTTTACCATCGGGACTAAACCCACGGCTTAACTTGCCATTGAAGGTATCGAACCACCACTCCTTGCCAGTTTGCTGGCAGGTGACTCGGAGGGTCGTTATTTGTCCCTCTCCCCACACTTCAAGAGCGACACGGTGCTTTTGTCCTTTGGCGACCATAGTAAAATTGCCAGATACGACGGGGACGGAGTTAGATTTGACAGATACGCGATTGGATGCTAACATGGCTTTTGACCTGATAAGGGTTGACGGAAAGGCGATCACACTAATTTGGAGTTGGGAGTGGTCGTCTTTCTCTATATCTGTATATTACCGCAAAGTCAGCAATATTGTCAAGCATTATTCCAAAAAAAGTTATAATAAATTATAGAGACACAAAACTAATACAATGGTACTAAAAAACAGAGTCAAGGAATTTACAGAATCTAGAGGCATCACAATCTATAAATTCGTTCAGCAAACAGGGATTGCGATGTCCACGGGATACAAGCTATCTCAGAATCCTAGTCACTTGCCGTCTATCACAGTTTTACAGGCAATCTGTGATAGGTACGAGATACAGCCTAACGAAATTGTCTATTGGATTGATTGAAAGTGTGATATACTGGCAAAGCGGGGTGAGTGAAATGGTTTCCACATAGGCCTCATAAGCCTAAAACACTAGGTTCGACTCCTAGACCCCACATTAATCAAGTAAAATCCCAATTAAGAGAATTATCAAATCCTTGAATATCAGCAAGGGATTTTTCTCCTGATTGGGTAAGTCGATAGTATCTTTTTCTAGCACCGGCTCTATCGTTAGATCGCTCGGTTCCCCATCGAGATTTAATGAGTCCTTTTTCCTCTAATTTCTGAAATACAGGGTAAAACGAGCCAATATCAAGGCTTCTACCTTTAGTACTGGCTATAGATTCAATTATCTGCAATCCTGACAATTCTTTATTGTAAAGAGAGCGTAAAACAAGGATTTCTTTGTTTGTCATTGCTTTAAAGTTTTCTAATCGGTCTTTTTCTGGGTGATTGTCGATCTTGAATTAAATCTTGGTTTTCCTCAAGAAAAGACTCTAGCTGATCATCGGGGATTTCTCTGATCTCTCCAGTTTTCAGCAAAACAATAACCCTAGATTGTGGTGGTTTGACGACATTCGACTTGAAATCAGGAGGAATACCTGGTAATCGGTCAATTTTTGCTGAATACCCACCACATCGGTCAAATTTGTCAGACATATTTTAAATACGGTATAATATTGGTATGCCCCCGCGTTAACGGGGGACTCATCACAATTACTACTACAGAGTAAATCATGACTAATTCTAGTTTACAGCGTTTTGATCACGATGGTATTGAATTAATATTAATACCGAGACCGGTGAGAGCTTTGCCTCAATTAGTGGATATGCCCGGATGTCAGGGAAAATACCTTCGACTATTTCTCGCCGTTTGACTATGAGTGGTTTGCGTGAAAAGGGTCTTGAACAGGCTCAAATCGAGACAGCAGGCGGGTTACAAGGTGTTGCATTAATCCCAGAAAATTTAATCTGCCAGTGGCTAATTAAAGACAATCACGAACTAGCCCTAAAAGTAATGCAGTTGGGCGTTCGCTTATTCCTTCACACCTTAGCCGGTTTTCAGGTCAAAAGTGAGGCAATTGAGGCTAACAAGCGACTTGGCTCTCAAGTTGCTGAATTGACTGCCAAAATCGACGAATTGGATTATCGAGAAGTTGACTATATCGATGAAATCCTCGGCTTAAAAGACCAAATTAAAAAGCTTGAGAGCGAGAACTCTACTCTAGAGGAACAAATCGAGTTAATGGGGGGATATTAGGGGAAAATCAGTAAACAAGGTTGTTTACTGCTAAAATAAAAAACAGAAATTGACACCATAACTGGTACATAACTGATAAAGCTAACCCCTGTAGAGACTACAGGGGTTTTTTGTTTGTTGGTTTGTAATTAGATTGTAGATAAGGATATTAACAATGGAAGTCTTGATATATATAGGCTCTAGACTTTGTTGATGTTGTTAGCCTTATTCCCGTGTCAGGATTTTTTATGTTTTTATTGCTGACCTCGATTAATTAGATTGTTAGTTTGTAAATAGATTGTAAATACCCTTATTAACAAAAATAAAAAGGATAAAAGTATTGATATATATAGCTTTCATTATTTCTGTACTTCTTTGTTGATATTGTTGATGATTACCCCGTGTGTATTTTTTTGTTTTACTGTTGAGCCTGTTTCTTTTTATTGCTGACCTTGTTTGGTTTCTTTATTCTTTTCTCTCTATAGAGCATCAACAATATCTACAAAGCCTAAAACCTAGTCGGGGTAAGGATTTTGATTGTAGATAACCTTATCTACAATCAAATACAAAAAGAACAGATTAGCGATGAACCACTTCTCACCTCTAAAATCCTCTAGTTAGCCCAAAATACAGCTTTTTGTCAATGGAGCCAGTTTTGCGTTTAATCACTTTTATTGCTGACTTTGCTGTATATCTTCTTTTCTCTCTTTTCCTCTATAAGGCATCGACAATATCTACAAAGTCTAAAGCCTATACTCAGCAAGGGTTTCGATTGTCGATAACCTTATTAACAATCTATCTACAACCTAACAACCGCTCTGTAGTATTTGTAGTATATGTAATACGGATAGATAAAAAAAATACCGCTCCCTCGTAGGGCGGTAATCCAAGTCAATCTTTAAAAAAATTCTCTCATAGTCTTAATAGAATTGTCAAGACAAAAAAATAAACGCGCTCCCGGGTGCGGTATAAAAGAGCGCGGCGGTGTAAATATGTTTTCCTTTTTATTATATCTCAAAAAAGAAAATTCAAGATATAATACAAGAAACAGTACGCACCTCATCGATGGCTCAAAAAGTCCTTACTGGTAACTATTTTCTTAAAGGGCAATCGTATCCTACGATTGCCAGTGAAATTGTTATTGAGATTAAAAAGGGATCGACTTGGGATGAGGAGTTTTTTATTCAGGGGGATTTTACTACATGGAACATTAATTTTTATGTAGCAAAGCAATTTGGAGAAGATCGCATGGCAGTCGGTCGGATCGATGGGTTGCAATTTGGCAATTTTATTTTACCTGCTTATGAAGAGGGAGAAGACCCAATTGAATATCAAAATTATACTTATTTTCATTTAATTATCGATAGCAATATCACTGCTGAGATGGACGTTACTCCTGTCGCTTTTAAGGAAATCGGACAGCCAAAAGTGGGAAGAGATTACTGGCAAGCTGACTTAGAGGCATCTAAAACTATTGCTAATCGGCTCGTTGTTGAACCTTTAGGGCTAGATTTAATTCCCGTAGTCGTTAGGGGGGAAGTTTGATGCCAATTGAAATAACTGGAAGTTCTAGGCAAGTAATTGTTTCAGCTACTCTTGGAGGTGCTGGATGGTCGCCTGTTTTGTCCCTAGTTGCTGATGGTAATCGCCGGGTTTTTCAGGTAGTTAATTGGGTAGGAGGTTCGGGTACTCCTCCAGCAACGGGTGGTTATATTGGTCCGTCTGGGCTAGTTTCTTCAATTAGCTCTGCTGTTGATGTTCGGGGTTCTCCTGGACTACCGGGAGAGGGAAGTGCTTTTTACAAGCATACTCAATCGCCTGCATCTGCAACCTGGACAATTATTCATAATTTAGGCTTTGAGCCACAGACTCAAGTTTTTAGTTCAGGGGGAGTAAAAATAGAAGCTTTTGTACAAAACCTTTCTTTAAATACTACTCAAATTATTTTTAGTAGTCCCTTTAGTGGTTATGCAATTTTATCGAGGTAATTATGACTTTTATTGAATTTTGGTCTGACACTGAATTTAAAGGAAAAATTCGGGCTTCTGTTGCCCCAGAAAATCCTAACGATTTGGTCAATTTTGGTACTTTAAATGCTCTTCTGGAAGGGTTTGATTACAAGGACGCAGTATTTGCTTCTGCCCCATCAAATATCAATTTAAATGCTCCTGGCTCGACAATTGGTGGGGTAACTATGAGTTTAGCCAATTCTCGCTTTATTGCAGCAAATCAAACTAATAACACAGAGAACGGACTTTATAATTGGAACGGAGCTTCTGTTGCAGCTACCCGCACTGCTGACGCTAGTACAGGAGCCGAACTCAGAAACGCGATTGTAACTGTTGCCTCTGGTAGTGGGAATAACGATGAGGGCGTGACTTACAGGCAGATTACTCAATCCGTGACTTTGGGAACTTCTCCTATAATCTGGCAAGTTCATGGGGCCGGAGTTCCTGACGCAAGTGAAACCACAGCAGGTAAAGTACAGCGTGCTACTTTAGCCGAATTAGAAACGGGAACAGACACAGCCAAATATGTCACCCCTTCTTTGCTTGCCAGTTGGTCCGGAAGACGGCGATCAGTAACTACTAATCCTTTTGGAGATGGCACTAATACGGTGTTTGTGATCACACATACGCTGACTGATACTAATCCCAGCGTAGAAGTAATTCGCAATAGCGGTAATAGAGATACTGTAGGAGTTTTTACGGAACGATTGAGTAATACTTCAATCCGTCTAACTTTTGCCTCTACAGCAGTACCTCCTGTGAATGGATTTGTAGCCAAATTACTAGCTTAGTATTGTGAAAGAATTTCTCGGTCCTACTGACACTTTAGATTCGATCGCTACAGCCCGATGGGTTTCTACTCGGTTGCAAAGCGAGATAGTAACTATTACGAACATTTCTGCTGCACAGCAGATTCCTGTTACTTCTTTTCTAAGAGAAATTACTCTTTTAGAAGTGCGAAACTTACGTACTTCTGCGGGAAGTGCTACAATAACTTTTAGCTTTGGCAGTGGTGCTTCTTTTGGGGCAATACCAGGACTATCTAGCCTATCTCTTACTACTGCCCGGGCTAATTTTACAGTATCCGGACAAGGACAAATTATTACTACTGCTCAAGAAATTCGATTCGATATTACCAGCGTTACTGGTGGACCATTGAGTATCCCTTTTTTGTTAATTTTTCGCGAAACACCGTCGCTAACTTAAATGCCTAATAGTTTAACTGCTCAAAGCTTATTTTTAAATAGTCCCGAATATATTGAAAGATACCAAATTGCGCTAACAAATGTATCTGGGTCTTTCAATGAAATGTCAACTAATTCAGCTTTTTTTAATAGTGAAATCAAGCCTAATTTAATCGATGATGAATCTGTCCGATTTTATGTTTACAAAAGGATTTTATCAGAAATGATCGTTTTTAATCCTTATGTCAAGCTGAATGTAGCTAAATTGGGAATGACGGCAGCAGTGTTTGGGGAAGCTCCAAGACTTGCGCTTTCTATTAATATTGGAGATAAATTAAATCCGATTTCTGAATCGGATATTTTGCAGGCAGTGACAGAACAATTCAACGACGAAAATCTGTTGGCTCAATTGTTGAATCAAAATATTCTCAAAGTGTCTGCGGTTTTTAATAATTAGGTCTTGTAGGAGTTTTGTTATGTTTGAATCTAAAAAATCACAAGAATCGCAATTGTGGACACCAGTAGAACTAAAATCTAAAAGACTTTATCTCTGGTTTGACGCTACTGATAATACTACTTTTGGTTGCGATAAAAATAATAGTATTTTTATCTTAAAAGGTGGAAGTAATCAGCATTTTCTACAAAAAGTATTTGCTTTCTTTAGAAAAGCAGTAATTAATCTGATAGCGATTTTTAAAGGTCTGTAATTTTAAAAATGCTAATAATTAATGCCAGTCCCCCATTATGGACACCTACTAATCTTGGTATTAAATTATTGGGTTGGTGGGATGCCTCTCTTAGTGGAACTATTACTCTCGTCGATAATGCTGTATCACGATGGAATGATTTGAGCGGACAAAACAATCATTTGATTCAACCAACAGCAGGAAAACGACCTATTAATGACACTTTTGCAGGACGACCTTGTGTTGCTCTTGATGGAGTAAATGACTCTTTATTAACAACTAATGTCTTACCACAAAATATAGCGATTTTTGCCGTTTTTGGATATCCAAATAATAATTCTCTGCCTCCATTTGCTTGGTCAAGAAATGATGGAACTAATTCTAACTGCCAAGAACTTCATTTGTCTTTTAATGGATCAATAAGAGCCATCAACAACGACACGGGTCCGTATGCCGATACGCCGATTGGTACACCCCAATCTTTTTATGATAATTGCATTATCGGCGGAGCTTACGGGGAGAGCGGCAACAACGTGACGCGAGCGCACCTAAACGGGAGAGCCGTACAAGCTACGCCCGCTCGCCAAGACAATATTACGTCTGTGCTATGCTTGGGTCAGCGCGATAATAATCTTTTTGCATCCACTTCTCGCTTTACTGAAATAGTAATTTTTACGAATTGGACAATACCAGATATTCAGAAGATAGAAGGTTATTTCGCACATCGATGGCAGGGGCTTTTACTTTCAAGGTTGATTACAGATCACCCTTTTAAAAATCGTCCACCTCTTGTTTCTGATATTTAAGGTAAAATAAAATCAGAAAATATTTGGAGAATTTAAATTGAATTACAGAAAATACTTGGCTGGAATTAGTATTCCACCAGCAGAATTGATCACATGGCAAGACAAGAGTGGCAATAATAACCACCTTTTAGCACAACCGAAAAAAAGGTGGCATCAACGGCTTTCTGTCTTATCGAGCGATGCTGTTAAATATCATCCCATCCCGTTAAGCCAGAAGACATAACATAACTGGTAACAGTTGCTTCAAAAAAGTTTGACTTAGTGTGACCTTCCCCTTGAGTATCAGAGAATTTCTCTAAATGGGAATAGGGAGATTTTTTGTATTTGTCCTCGGTAAAAATTGGATTTAAGCCGATGGCTTTTAGTCGAATATTGGCAAGGTATTTAGTATAGTGATCTATACTTTCTTCAGTAATGCCCAGTATTTGATTACCGATAATATGGTTGGACCAATTAATTTCTTGATTAACAGCCTCCAAGAAAGAACTTGCTATACCTTTTTTAATTGACTCTTTCGGGAATAATTGCAATGCTTCCACAATTAATTTTTGATACAATCGGACGTGACTTAACTCATCTCGATTAATCATCCTAAAAATATCGGCACTTCCAGCCATTAGATGTCTAGAAGCTAGATTATAAAAATACTGGAACCCATTATAGAAATACAGTCCTTCTAGAATATAATTAGAACACAGAGAACCAAAATAATTACTCTGTGTTGGGCTGTCAATATATTTTTGATAAGAACTAGCAATAAATTCACAGCGATTTCTAAGAATTTTATCGGTGCGCCATAAATCATAAATTTCAGCCCTTTTGTTTGAGGGAATAATAGTCTCAATCAAGTATTGATAACTTTGATTGTGCATAGCCTCTTGAGAGATTTGTTCTGCCATACAAAGGCTGATCTCTGGGGCTGTGACGCAAGATTTTAAGTGAGGAATGTTACAGGTTTGTACAGAATCAAGAAAAGTTAGATAGGATAAAATACCATCATAAGCGCGTCTTTCATCAAGGGTTAAGTTATTATAGTCAGTTATATCTTGAGTAATATCTATTTTTTGCGGGATCCAAAAATTCTCACGCATTTGTTGATACAAACTTACAGCCCAAGCGTAGCGGACATCATTTAATTGCATTAGGTTGGTAGTGTTACCAAACCAGATAGATCGAGTTTCAGTCGCATCATCCCCCGATGGATTGAAGATCGGGGAAATGGGCATTTTATTGTCAAGATTTGCTGATGTCATAGTTTTGATTGAGTAAATTATCTGAAGATTGATTTAAAAGCTTCTAGGTCAAGATGTATGTCGTATTTTTTCCAGTGAATATAGCTGCCGTCTTCTGGAATAGTAAATCTTGATTGGTCGGATATTTCGATTCTTTTTAGTGCTGACAGAGAACTAAACGGAATCTGAAATAAATTTAAATTGCAATCAAAAACGATTAAGCTATCTTTAAAAACAATAGCTGTACTAATCATCTTATTAGATGAACGCCATTTGTGAGCGATTATGATTCTTTTAATTATTGAAATCATGGTTTATCTGAAGGTTCCCAGTCTCTACATTGTACACAAGAAATAGAGGGATTTACACTACATTTCAGATTAAAATCTTTATGGGTTTCAGGATTATAATATTTACAAGAACTAATCCGATTATATTCAGCTGTTGAATAGTATTTGAGTTGTTTAACTGTGTAGATTAAATTGGTCTTAAATCTAAAAAACACTCTACACACGACAACAGCAAAAATTAAAGCAGTGTAAAGTAAAAATATACTTAATACAATAGTTGCTAGAAAGTTAATAATTATTATTGCCATAATGATTATTTATTTTTTCGAGTATTGATAAAATCTTTGAAAGTTTCGGTGAATCCAACAAAAAACCAATTGTATAGAACACGATCAAAAAAAACAATTAGCACAATACATAAAATGACATTAATAACATTAGAGGTAATATTCATAGTTAATTAGCACAACTAGAACAGCTATCTTTAAAGTTATCCTTTTGAACAGTCCGCACATAATAGACTGCCTTACATTCTGATTCCCACGCTAAAACTAGAGTTTCGTAAATTTCTTTAACTGTTAATACGCGGTTAGGTTCGTCGGGAAAATAAACTCCCTGATTAAGATTGAATAGTAATTCCATAGAAATCCCTGTATCAATCCATTTTTGCATTTCAGCAATCGCTTGAACGACAATCTTTTGATCAAGATTTTGATTCTCTTGGTAATACCAAAAGAAATCCTTAATAAAAGGAGGGCAATTAGGGATAGCACCCTTTGAGTTCTTTTCTGTAAATACCCGCTTAAAAACGGGCAAAACACTGGCAGTGCAACCTTGAATTAAGGAAGAAGTAGTGTTGGGAGCTACAGCAGTAATATGGGAATTTCTAATGCCAAATTGTTGAATACTTTTGGCTAATTGATGCCAATTATAGGTATTATCAGAATTTACGTTGAACCATTCTAATGGTTTAGCCCCTAGTAATTTACCCTGACTCCATTCACTGCTGGAAAAAGCTTGATAAGCACCGCGTTCTTTAGCCAATCTCATCGAAGCGTGAGTACAATAATAGCTAATTCTTTCAAATAAATCATTGATAGATTTAAAGTCTTTATAAAATAATTTTTGTTTAGCTAACCAGTCAGCTAATCCCATAACCCCAACTCCGATAGTGCGATAACGGTCATTATGTGTTTTGGCTTCACCAATCGGGGGACAAGTCAAGTCGATTGTATTGTCAAGCACTCTAACAGCAAGATGACACATTTCCGCTAAATTAGTAAGAGTGTCAATGTTGGCTAAATTAAGACTAACTAAATTACAGCAATGGGCTGTTTTACCCGGTGTGACATTAGAGAAGCTCTCACAGCACAAATTAACTTGAGGGATGTACCCGTCGTGTTTATTAGGATTAGCCCGATTAATGGTATCTTTAAAAGCAAGATAGGGCATACCTGTCTCGACTTGAGAGCGCATAACATCTTTAAATAACTCCCTAGCGTTAACTTTTCTGTAGAGAGTAATTTCTGTCCCTAGATTATCTTCAATTAATTTGTAAGCATCTTCAAATTTTTCACCCCATAATTCTGCTAATTCTATCCCTAGTTTTGCCCGAACCTCATAAGGATCAACTAATGTCCACTCGTCTTTATCTACTACCCGACGCATAAATTCGTCGGGAATAACTAATTGGGGGAAAACATCATAAGCTTTACGTCTTTGATCACCGTTTTCTGTCTGCATTTCTAAAAATTCTGGCACATCTAGATGCCAAATATCAACCCCAACAGTGACAGCCCCGGCGCGTCTCCCCCCTTGATTGACTGCAATAGCTGTATCGTTGAGTAATTTAATCCAGGGTATAATCCCCCCGGAAGCATTAGCTTTCCCCATTACCCAGCTACCAGTGGCACGGATTCTACTTACATTTACCCCAACACCGCCGCCATTCTTAGAGATGCGAGCAGTATTAGTAATCTCGCTAAAAATACTCTCTAGATTGTCTTCCATTGCTACGATGAAGCAACTACTCAAGGAACCATTAGGGGTTCTTAGATTGCCTAAAATTGGAGTAGCTAAAGAGATTTTTCTTTGAGCTATAGCTAAGTAAATTTGAAACGCAATTCTTAATCTATTCTCTGGGTTTTCCTCTACGCTCGCAAGCAATAAAGCGCAAGCCAGGAAAGCCTCTTGAGGTAATTCACAATCAAGCAAATACCTCTCTGACAACATGATTGCACCAGCGTAGTCAAAATCTTTATCGTATTCTGGGTATATCCAATCCCCCGCAATCTTTAAATCGTTTTCGTCATAGATTTCAGTAATTTTTGAATCATAAACACCCCTATCCACTTGCCACTGGACATATTTAGCGTAGTCGGTTCCTTCCAATCTTCTAAAAACCGTACGAGATAAATAGCCGCCAAATTCTCTTTTAATCCTTGTATCTTTCCATAATCCCCAGATGTGAAGTCTTCCGGCTACATACTTCCAATCGGTTTCTTCTACACAAAACAATTGTGTAGCTACATTGACTAAATTGTCTTGAATTTCTCTAGTGGTAATCCCATCTCGTAATCGAGAAGTTAATCCTGATTCTAAAGCGAGGGGATTAACTTTTAACCCTTCACACGCCCATTCAACTACTCGTCGAATTTTAGTGATGTCTAAGGGTCGAGTTTCTCCATTTCTCTGAATTACATTAATCATTTATTTACTCCTACAGATTTTTAATTTTACTTTAATAATCCTAGCGTTTATTCAATATTAGGACGGTCATTTTTTTCTGATTTTTCGTAAGTCGCTTCTATAGCTTTATCAATCCAAGCATTGATTTGATCATGCCTAATTTCTCCATAATCGGTTTCATCGTAAACTTCATTTTTACTCTTAATTCCTATATTTGAATAAAGTAATAAGAAATTGTATAAATCAATTTCGTTGACCGATTGTATTAACTCTGCAAGAACTTGTTTAGCGTCCATTGTTATTTGTCTTGAGTGTAATTTAATTTGAAGTAATTACATCTTTGTCGGTTGCCAATTAATTGATATTCTTAGTCTATCATAAGTTCCAGCTTTTATAAAGCCACACTCTTCTAAATATTCTATTAAAGGTTTAATTCGTGTTCTAGGAAACCCTAGAGTATCAGCTAATTCTGTAATATTAATCATTGTAAATTTGCCGTTATTTTTTTCTTTTATTGACTTTGCAGTAGATATAATGATCT
>Ga0208362_1000182_pt1 | contig 21920 bp, 18 predicted proteins | sample LakMenEpi13Oct10_FD_150693 | JGI IMG/M metagenome (GOLD analysis project Ga0208362, IMG submission 150693) | Freshwater microbial communities from Lake Mendota, WI - 13OCT2010 deep hole epilimnion (SPAdes) | ecosystem: Environmental > Aquatic > Freshwater > Lake > Epilimnion/Euphotic zone ... | reverse complement strand
GAAGTTGATCAACCCGATTGCCATGGAAGAAGGCTTGCGTTTTGCGATCCGCGAAGGCGGCCGCACTGTGGGCGCTGGCGTTGTTGCCAAAATCCTCGCCTAATTTGCGTCTTTAAAAAACGCTGAAGGGGTATAGCTCAATTGGCAGAGCGTCGGTCTCCAAAACCGAAGGTTGTAGGTTCGATTCCTACTGCCCCTGCCACCTGAAAAGGGTGAGCAAAACAAGCCCGCCATTACCTGGCGGGCTTCGGCGTCTAAAAGACAAGGTAATTTTTGTAGGGCTCGAAAGAGTCTAAAAAGGTCTGTAAGCCAATATGGCAAGTTCTGAAGTTCAAACCGTAGGTTCCACTGCTGACAAGCTCAAGCTTGGCTTGGCCATTGCTTTGGTGGTGGCGTCGTTGGCCGCTTTCTACATGCTTTCTAAGCAAGGTGCTTTGGCTCAGTGGGGTGCATTGATTGCTGGCTTGGTTTTGGCTGTGGTGGTCTTTCTGATCTCAGATACAGGCAAGCAGTTTGTGGCCTTTGGTCAAGATGCCGTGCGTGAAGTGAAGAAAGTTGTGTGGCCTGAGCGAAAAGAAGCCATGCAAATCACGGCCTATGTTTTTGTGTTCGTGGTGGTCATGGCCCTGTTCTTGTGGCTCACCGACAAAACGCTCGAGTGGGTTTTCTACGATCTGATCTTGGGGTGGAAAAAATAATGACTGATGCTGTTGACAACGCGCCTAAAGCTGGCGAATCGACCAACCCCGATTTGAAGTGGTACGTGGTCCATGCTTATTCGGGCATGGAAAAAGCGGTTGAGCGCAACATCATTGAGCGCATTCAGCGTGCAGAAATGCAAAGCAAATTTGGTCGCATTTTGGTTCCCACTGAAGAGGTGGTTGAGATGAAGAATGGCCAAAAGCGCACCACCGAGCGCAAGTTTTTTCCTGGCTACGTGTTGGTTGAGATGGTCATGGACGATCTCACATGGCACTTGGTCAAGCACACCAACAAAGTCACCGGCTTTGTGGGTGGTGCCAAAAACCGTCCAGCACCTATTTCAGAAGAAGACGTTCGCAAGATCGTCAACCAAATGCAAGAAGGCACTGAAAAGCCCCGCCACAAGGTGGAGTTTGAAGTGGGCGAATATGTGCGCGTCAAAGAAGGCCCGTTCACGGACTTCAACGGCACAGTCGAAGAAGTCAATTACGAGAAAAACAAAATGCGTGTGGCAGTCACTATCTTTGGTAGGTCTACGCCGGTCGAACTTGAGTTTGGCCAAGTCGAAAAAACCTAAGTTTTTTAAAGACTTGCCCAGAGAGATTGAGGGTCAGATCAAGATTTACGAAGTAAATTTGCTCTGACCCCAACTGATCAGATGTATTAAAACTCTTCACGAGCTACCCGACTCAGCCAGTGAAGTTTTAAAAGAAGAGTCGTTAATCAGGGGAGCTTGACCTAAAACATCAAGCGTTTGCACCCACTAGGAGTTAAACATGGCGAAAAAAATCGTCGGCTTCGTTAAGCTGCAAGTACCAGCTGGCAAGGCCAACCCATCACCCCCTATCGGCCCGGCATTGGGTCAACGTGGTTTGAACATCATGGAATTCTGCAAGGCGTTCAACGCCCAGACCCAAGGTGTTGAGCCAGGTCTGCCTTTGCCTGTGGTCATTACCGCTTTTGCCGACAAGAGCTTCACCTTCATCATCAAGACGCCACCAGCGACGACCTTGATCAAGAAGGCCATCAAGTTGGACAAGGGTTCACCCCGTCCACACGCTGACAAAGTTGGCAAGATCACTCGCGCTCAGCTCGAGGACATTGCAAAAGCAAAAATGAAAGATTTGAACGCCGCCGATTTGGACGCTGCTGTCCGCATCATCGCCGGTTCTGCTCGCTCAATGGGCGTGACTGTGGAGGGCGTGTAAATGTCTAAGTTAACTAAAAAACAAAAAGCATTTGCTGGCAAAGTGGATGCCAACAAGTTGTACGCTGTAGCCGAAGCTTTGGCCTTGGTCAAAGAGTGCGCGACTGCCAAGTTCGATGAATCTATCGACGTGGCTGTGCAACTCGGTATCGATGCCAAGAAATCTGACCAAGTGGTGCGTGGCGCCGTGGTCTTGCCTAACGGCACTGGTAAAACAAAACGCGTTGCTGTGTTTGCGCAAGGTGCCAAGGCTGACGAAGCCCGCGCCGCTGGTGCAGACGTGGTGGGCATGGACGATTTGGCTGCACAAGTCAAAGCCGGTGACATGCCTTTCGACGTGGTCATTGCTGCCCCTGACGCCATGCGCGTTGTGGGTACTTTGGGTCAAATCTTGGGCCCACGCGGACTGATGCCTAACCCTAAGGTTGGTACTGTGACGGCAGACGTGGCGACTGCTGTGAAAAACGCAAAAGCCGGTCAAGTTCAGTTCCGCGTTGACAAAGCCGGTATCGTGCACGGTGCCATTGGCCTGCGTTCATTTGATGTTGAAAAGTTGCAAGGCAACTTGGCTGCATTGATCGACGCTTTGGTCAAAGCCAAGCCCCAAACCAGCAAAGGTGTTTACCTGCGCAAAGTGGCTTTGTCTTCCACCATGGGTGTGGGCGTTCGCGTTGACACACAATCCATCGCGGCTTGATCGTGAAAAAACCGAGGGGAGTGCCAGGGCAACCTAGCACTTCGCTCAGTGTGGTGGGCTGAACCCCAATCTTCGGACCAAGTTCAGGCCATCCAAGACCGTTGGCGTGCAGCAATGCACTTAATCGCGAAAGCCAACGCAGATGGCGATCCCGCTGCAGATGGACAAAATCCTGAACAGTTGATCGCTGAAATTAGGCGAGCTCTAGAGCGCAATAGCTCAAAAGCTCATTCAAAAGGAGTAGACCTTGAGTCTTAATCGCAGTGAGAAAGAAGCGGTCATTTCAGAAGTGACCAGCCTCGCCGCCAAAGCTCAAACGCTGGTGATTGCGGAATACCGCGGCATCACGGTCACTGACATGACCAAACTGCGTTCTGATGCACGCAGCAAAGGTGTGAGTCTGAGTGTGTTGAAAAACACCTTGGCCCGCCGTGCTGTTGCCGGAACCTCGTTTGACGTTGTCGCTGATCAGATGACCGGACCGCTGATCTATGGCTTCTCTGTAGATGCTGTGGCTGCTGCAAAAGTAGTCGCTGACTTCGCGAAAACCAACGACAAGTTGGTCATTCGCGGTGGTGCCATCTCAGGCAAAGTTTTAGATGCCAACGGCGTTAAGCAGCTGTCAAACATACCTTCGAAAGAAGTTTTGTTGGCTCAGTTGTGCGGCTTATTGATGTCCCCCATGTCTCGCACCGCAGTGGTGTTGGGTGCGTTGGCGGCCAAAAAAGGCGAAACGGCTGCCGCTTAAGCGCGCAGTCCTTTTTTAAATAATTGTTAGGAAAACAAAATGTCATTTGATAAAGACGCATTTTTGACCGCTCTCGATAGCATGACGGTCTTGGAACTCAACGAATTGGTGAAAGCCATCGAAGAGAAATTTGGCGTAAGCGCTGCAGCCATGGCCGCACCTGCTGGTGCTAGTGGTGGCGGTGGTGGTACAGCCGCTGCTGAAGAGCAAACAGAATTCAACGTGATGTTGCTCGAAGCCGGCGCTAACAAAGTGTCCGTCATCAAGGCCGTGCGTGAAATCACTGGCTTGGGCTTGAAAGAAGCCAAAGACATGGTTGACGGCGCTCCTAAGGCCGTCAAAGAAGGCGCTTCGAAAGCTGACGCTGAAGCTGCTAAGAAAAAGCTGGAAGAAGCTGGCGCCAAGGTCGAACTCAAGTAATTCGACTTTCGTCCAAGGCTGGAAGGTCCCACAAGGGCCTCCAGCCTTTGGTGCTTACAGAGCACAGCCAAAAAGTAACTTCTAAGTCATTTTTTGAGTGTTCTCTGACCCGACTGCAGAGACGCCTTGGTTCGGGCTGCGTGCAATGCGCAGCCGTCCGCCAACGCTGGTAGAGGCCAGCGGCCAAGCCCGTTATGTGAAGTTAATTCACAAAACACACAGTCGCCGAAAGATCAAGCCCCGGAGATCTCATGGCCTATTCATTTACCGAACGCAAACGCATTCGCAAAAGTTTCGGAAGCCGCGAAAGCGTGCTCGAAGTCCCTTACTTGCTGCAAATGCAAAAAGACGCTTACACGTCATTTTTACAAGCAGGCATAGCCTCTAACAAACGTGCTCACGAAGGTTTGCAAGCTGCTTTTGAGTCAGCTTTCCCTATCGTTTCACACAATGGTTTTGTCGAGATGAAATTTCTCGAGTACAACTTGGCCAAGCCGGCCTTTGATGTGCGCGAATGCCAAACACGTGGCCTCACATTCGCATCTGCTGTGCGCGCTCGCGTTCAGCTGATCATTTACGACCGTGACTCTTCCACATCACAGTCTAAAGTGGTGAAAGAAGTTAAAGAGCAAGAAGTCTACATGGGCGAAGTGCCCCTCATGACCGACAAAGGCTCCTTCATCATCAACGGCACAGAGCGCGTCATCGTGTCTCAGTTGCACCGCTCGCCTGGCGTGTTCTTCGAACACGACAAGGGCAAGACACACAGCTCTGGCAAATTGTTGTTCAGTGCGCGAATTATTCCTTACCGCGGTTCATGGCTCGACTACGAATTCGATCCCAAAGACCTGCTGTATTTCCGTGTTGACCGTCGTCGCAAGATGCCCGTCACCATTTTGCTCAAAGCCATTGGCTTGAATCCAGAATCCATTCTGGCCAACTTCTTTGTGAACGACAACTTCCGCCTGATGGACAGCGGCGCACAAATGGAATTTGTGGCCGAGCGTCTGCGCGGCGAAGTAGCCCGATTCGACATCACTGACAAATCAGGCAAAGTGGTTGTTGCCAAAGACAAGCGCATTACCGTTCGTCACACCCGCGAACTCGAGCAGTCTGCCACCACGCACATCAGCGTGCCAGAAGACTTCTTGGTCGGCCGCGTGGTTGCCCGCAACATTGTCGATACAGACACAGGTGAAATCATTGCCAAGGCCAATGAAGAACTCACTGAAGTATTGCTCAAAAAATTGCGCTCTGCTGGCGTGCAAGATCTGCAATGTATCTACACCAACGAACTCGATCAAGGTGCGTACATTTCGCAAACATTGCGTGTCGACGAAACCGTTGACGAATTCGCAGCACGTGTGGCCATCTACCGCATGATGCGCCCTGGTGAGCCGCCGACAGAAGACGCAGTGCAGGCCCTGTTCCAGCGCTTGTTCTACAACCCCGACACTTACGACTTGTCACGTGTGGGCCGTATGAAGTTCAACGCCCGCATGGGTCGCGACGAGTCAACCGGCCCCATGGTGCTCACCAACGAAGACATCTTGGCCGTGGTCAAGATCTTGGTTGATTTGCGCAATGGCCGCGGCGAAGTCGATGACATCGATCACTTGGGCAATCGCCGCGTGCGTTGCGTGGGCGAGTTGGCCGAAAACCAATACCGCACCGGTTTGGCTCGCATCGAGAAAGCTGTGAAAGAGCGTTTGGGTCAAGCCGAGCAAGAGCCACTCATGCCGCACGACCTGATCAACTCCAAGCCTATTTCTGCGGCACTCAAAGAGTTCTTTGGTGCTTCACAGTTGTCTCAGTTCATGGACCAAACCAATCCTTTGGCAGAAATCACGCACAAGCGCCGTGTGTCTGCCCTTGGCCCAGGCGGTTTAACCCGCGAGCGTGCAGGCTTCGAAGTGCGTGACGTTCACGTCACTCACTACGGCCGTGTTTGCCCTATTGAAACACCTGAAGGTCCGAACATTGGTTTGATCAACTCACTCGCCTTGTATGCGCGTTTGAACGAGTACGGTTTCATTGAGACGCCTTACCGCCGTGTGGTCGACGCCAAAGTCACCATGGACATCGATTACTTGTCTGCCATTGAAGAAGGCAAATACGTGATCGCTCAGGCCAACGCCACCTTGGACAAAGCCGGCAAACTCACTGACGGCTTGGTGTCTGCCCGTGAAAAAGGCGAATCCATTTTGTGCGGTGCCGATCGCATTCAATACATGGACGTGTCGCCTGCACAGATCGTATCGGTTGCGGCTTCATTGGTGCCGTTCCTCGAGCACGATGACGCCAACCGTGCGTTGATGGGTGCGAACATGTCACGTCAAGCCGTGCCTGTGTTGCGCCCCGAGAAGCCATTGGTCGGAACAGGTATCGAACGCGTTGCCGCAGTTGACTCTGGCACCGTGGTCACAGCCACTCGCGGTGGTGTGGTCGACTATGTCGACGCTACACGTATCGTGATTCGTGTCAACGACAACGAAACCCAAGCGGGCGAAGTGGGCGTTGACATTTACAACCTCATCAAATACCAACGTTCCAACCAAAACACCAACATTCACCAACGCGCCATTGTGAAGCGTGGTGACAAGTTGGAAAAAGGTGATGTGATTGCCGACGGCGCATCAACTGACCTCGGCGAAATCGCCATTGGCCAGAACATGCTGATCGCTTTCATGCCATGGAACGGTTACAACTTCGAAGACTCCATCTTGATTTCTGAGCGCGTGGTTTCTGAAGACCGCTACACCTCGATTCACATTGAAGAGTTGGTGGTCATGGCGCGCGACACCAAGTTGGGTGCTGAAGAAATTACCCGTGACATTCCCAACTTGTCAGAGCAGCAGTTAGGCCGCTTGGACGAGTCGGGCATCATCTACGTGGGTGCAGAAGTGCAACCTGGCGATGTGTTGGTGGGCAAGGTCACACCTAAAGGTGAAACCACACTCACACCTGAAGAGAAATTGCTTCGCGCTATCTTCGGTGAAAAAGCCAGTGACGTGAAAGACACCTCATTGCGCGTCGACCAAGGCTCACAAGGCACGGTCATTGACGTTCAAGTGTTTACACGCGAAGGCATTGTGCGCGACAAGCGTGCGCAGCAAATTATTGACGACGAACTCAAGCGCTTCCGCTTGGATTTGAACGATCAGTTGCGCATCGTGGAAGCCGACGCCTTCGACCGTATCGAAAAATTGTTGAACGGCAAAATTGCCAATGGCGGCCCGCAAAAGTTGGCCAAAGGCACCAAGATCGACAAGGCTTACCTCGAGTCCATCGAGAAGTTCCACTGGTTTGACATTCGTCCCGCTGACGAAGACATTGCCAGCCAACTCGAGTCCATCAAGAACTCGCTTGAGCAAACGCGTCACAGCTTCGATTTGTCTTTCGAAGAGAAGCGCAAGAAACTCACACAGGGCGACGAGTTGCCAGCAGGCGTGCTCAAAATGGTCAAGGTCTACTTGGCAGTCAAGCGTCGCTTGCAGCCTGGTGACAAGATGGCCGGCCGTCACGGTAACAAAGGTGTGGTCTCCAAGATCGTGCCGGTTGAAGACATGCCTTACATGGCAGACGGCACACCTGCCGACATCGTGCTAAACCCCTTGGGCGTTCCTTCCCGCATGAACGTGGGTCAGGTGCTGGAAGTTCACTTGGGTTGGGCTGCCAAAGGCATTGGTCACCGCATTGGTGACATGCTGCAAGCCGAAGCTCGTGTGGCCGAGTTCCGCACATTGTTCGAAGAACTCTACAACGGCATTGGCCGCAAAGAAGACTTGTCCAAGTTGTCTGATACAGACGTCTTGGCCATGGCAGAAAACCTCAAAGGTGGCTTGCCCTTTGCCACGCCCGTGTTCGACGGCGCTGCGGAAGAAGAAATTCGCACCATGTTGAAAATGGCTTACCCAGACGATGTGGCTGCTCGCAAAGGCCTCACGGCCACGCGCACGCAAGCGCATTTGTTTGATGGCCGCACAGGTGAAGCCTTTGAGCGTCCTACCACCATTGGCTACATGCACTTCTTGAAGTTGCACCACTTGGTCGACGACAAAATGCACGCCCGTTCCACAGGTCCTTACTCACTGGTCACGCAGCAGCCTTTGGGCGGCAAGGCCCAGTTTGGTGGCCAGCGTTTCGGCGAGATGGAGGTGTGGGCTTTGGAAGCTTACGGTGCCTCTTACGTGTTGCAAGAAATGCTCACGGTCAAGTCCGACGACGTGCAAGGTCGTACCAAAGTGTACGAAAGCATTGTCAAAGGCGAGCACACCATCAGTGCCGGCATGCCCGAATCGTTCAACGTCTTGGTCAAGGAAATTCGTTCCCTTGGTCTCGACATTGAACTCGAGCGTTCTTGAACCCCTGCTAGATTAATAAAAGGAAGAGTCTCATGAAATCACTTCTGGACCTGTTCAAGCAGTTCACACCGGACGAGCATTTTGATGCCATCCGCATTGGCTTGGCTTCACCCGAAAAAATCCGTTCTTGGTCTTTTGGCGAAGTTAAAAAGCCTGAAACCATCAACTACCGCACGTTCAAGCCTGAGCGTGATGGTTTGTTTTGCGCCAAAATTTTTGGCCCTATCAAAGACTACGAATGCTTGTGCGGTAAATACAAGCGCTTGAAGCACCGCGGCGTGATCTGCGAGAAGTGCGGCGTTGAAGTTACACAGACCAAGGTGCGCCGCGAACGCATGGGTCACATTGACTTGGCCGCACCTTGCGCACACATCTGGTTCTTGAAATCATTGCCAAGCCGTTTGGGTCTGGTTTTGGACATGACCCTGCGTGACATCGAGCGCGTGCTGTACTTTGAAGCCTACGTGGTGACTGACCCCGGCATGACACCGCTGAAGAAATACAGCATCATGACCGAAGACGACTACGATGCCAAATTGCAAGAGTACGGCGATGAGTTCCAAGCCAAGATGGGCGCGGAAGGTATCAAAGACTTGTTGCACAGCATTGAAATCGAATCCGAAATCGAACGCCTGCGTGGCGACCTCACCGGCTCTGAAGTCAAGGTCAAGAAAAACTCCAAGCGCCTGAAAGTGCTCGAAGCTTTCAAGAAGTCAGGCATCAAGCCTGAGTGGATGGTGCTCGAAGTGCTGCCTGTGTTGCCACCGGACCTGCGTCCTTTGGTGCCCCTAGATGGCGGCCGCTTTGCCACTTCTGACCTCAACGATTTGTACCGCCGAGTCATCAACCGCAACAGCCGTCTGCGCCGTTTGCTTGAGTTGAAAGCGCCAGAGATCATTGCGCGCAACGAAAAGCGCATGTTGCAAGAAGCCGTTGACTCTTTGCTTGACAACGGTCGCCGCGGTAAAGCCATGACCGGCGCCAACAAGCGCGCCCTCAAATCTTTGGCCGACATGATCAAAGGTAAGAGCGGCCGGTTCCGTCAAAACTTGCTGGGCAAGCGCGTCGACTACTCTGGTCGTTCCGTCATTACCGTGGGCCCAACTCTCAAACTGCACCAGTGCGGTTTGCCCAAGTTGATGGCCATCGAGTTGTTCAAGCCATTCATCTTTGCACGTCTCGAAGCCATGGGCATCGCGACCACCATCAAGGCGGCCAAGAAAGAAGTTGAAGCCGGCACACCGGTGGTGTGGGACATCTTGGAAGAGGTGATCAAAGAGCACCCCGTCATGTTGAACCGTGCGCCTACTTTGCACCGCTTGGGCATTCAGGCATTCGAGCCTTTGCTCATTGAAGGCAAAGCCATTCAGTTGCACCCCCTCGTTTGCGCGGCCTTTAATGCCGACTTCGACGGTGACCAAATGGCCGTGCACATTCCATTGTCTGTGGAAGCACAAATGGAAGCCCGCACGCTCATGCTGGCCTCCAACAACGTGCTGTTCCCAGCCAACGGCGAACCTTCTATCGTGCCGTCACAAGACGTGGTGCTGGGCTTGTACTACACCACCCGCGAACGCATCAACGCCAAAGGCGAAGGCTTGATCTTCTCCGACATCGGCGAAGTTCAGCGCGCTTTGGATGCTAGCGCTGTTGAGTTAACTGCCAAGATCAGTGTGCGCGTAACCGATTGGATTCTGAACAAAGAAACCAAAGAGTTCACGCCTTCAACCAACATGGTTTACACCACAGTGGGCCGTGCCTTGTTGTCGGAAATCTTGCCCAAAGGCTTGGCTTTCGAGAACATCAACAAAGCACTCAAGAAGAAAGAAATTTCCAAGCTCATCAACACGTCTTTCCGCAAGTGCGGTTTGAAAGAGACCGTGGTGTTTGCCGACAAGCTGTTGCAAAACGGTTTCCGTTTGGCCACACGCTCTGGCATCTCGATTGGCATCGACGACATGTTGGTTCCCCCAGAAAAGGGCGCCATCATTTCTGAAGCCGAAAAAGAAGTGAAAGACATTGAGCAGCAGTATGTGTCCGGTCTGGTCACTTCTGGCGAGCGTTACAACAAGGTCGTTGACATCTGGGGCAAAGCCGGCGACGCCGTGTCCAAGGTCATGATGGACCAACTCCGTAAAGAGAAAACCACTGACCGTCACGGCAATGTGGTTGAGCAAGAATCGTTCAACTCCATTTACATGATGGCCGACTCCGGCGCTCGCGGTTCTGCGGCTCAGATTCGTCAGTTGGCGGGTATGCGTGGTTTGATGGCCAAGCCTGATGGCTCGATCATTGAAACTCCCATCACGGCCAACTTCCGTGAAGGCCTCAATGTGTTGCAGTACTTCATTTCGACACACGGTGCGCGTAAAGGCTTGGCCGACACCGCTTTGAAGACAGCCAACTCAGGTTATTTGACACGTCGTTTGGTTGACGTGACACAAGACTTGGTGGTCAAGGAACTCGATTGCGGCACCACCGACGGCTCGCTCATGCGCGCCATCGTTGAAGGCGGTGAAGTGATTGAATCTTTGCGCGATCGCATCTTGGGACGCACTTTGGCCGACGAAGTCTTGCACCCTGAGTCTCGTGAATTGCTGGCGCCTGCTGGCACCTTGCTTGACGAAGACATGCTCGAAATCTTTGAAGCCGTGGCGGTTGACGAAGTCAAAGTTCGCACGGCCCTCACTTGCGCTACACGCTTTGGTTTGTGCGCCATGTGCTACGGCCGCGACTTGGGTCGTGGCGGCTTGATCAACAACGGCGAAGCCGTGGGTGTGATTGCTGCTCAGTCTATTGGTGAACCTGGTACACAGTTGACCATGCGTACGTTCCACATTGGTGGTGCGGCATCACGTGCTTCTGTGGCCTCTAGCGTCGAAGCCAAGTCAAGTGGTTTGATCGGCTTCAATGCCGCCATGCGCTACGTGACCAACAGCAAAGGCGAGTTGGTGGTTATTTCTCGTTCCGGCGAAATCATCATTCAAGATGAGCATGGCCGCGAGCGTGAGCGTCACAAAGTACCTTACGGTGCAATCCTCACTGTCAAGATCGACAAGGCCATCAAGGCCGGTGCAATTTTGGCCAATTGGGATCCGCTTACACGCCCAGTCATCACTGAGTTTGCTGGTCAGACCAAATTCGAGAATGTCGAAGAAGGCCTGACTGTGGCTAAGCAGTTAGACGAAGTGACCGGTTTGTCCACCTTGGTGGTGATCGATCCAAAGCGTCGTGGTTCTACCAAAGTGGTTCGTCCTCAGGTCAAACTGATCGACGCTGCTGGCAAAGAAGTGAAGATTCCAGGCACCGATCACTCCGTGACCATCGGCTTCCAAATCGGCTCACTCATCCAAGTGCGCGACGGTCAAGATGTGGGCCCTGGCGAAGTCTTGGCGCGTATCCCTGTTGAAGGTCAAAAAACCCGCGACATTACCGGCGGTTTGCCACGTGTGGCCGAACTGTTCGAAGCACGCAGTCCGAAAGACAAGGGCATGTTGGCCGAGATGACCGGTACGGTGTCGTTTGGTAAAGAGACCAAAGGCAAGGTTCGTTTGCAGATCACCGACCCAGACGGCAAAGTGTGGGATGAACTCATTCCCAAAGAGAAGAACATCGTGGTCCACGAAGGCCAGGTGGTCAACAAGGGCGAGAGCGTTGTGGACGGCCCAGCCGACCCACAAGACATCTTGCGCTTGCTCGGCATGGAAGAGCTGGCTCGCTACATCGTTGACGAAGTGCAAGACGTTTACCGTTTGCAAGGCGTGAAGATCAATGACAAGCACATCGAAGTGATCGTGCGTCAGATGCTGCGCCGTGTGGTGGTTGAGAACATTGGTGAATCCAACTACATCTCTGGTGAACAAGTCGAGCGTTCAGAAATTTTGAACACCAACGACGCATTGCGCGCCGAAGGCAAAATTCCTGCAACCTTCAGCAACCTGTTGCTAGGTATCACCAAGGCTTCTTTGTCAACCGACTCGTTCATCTCTGCGGCTTCCTTCCAGGAAACCACCCGCGTGCTCACCGAGGCTGCCATCATGGGCAAGCGCGACGAGTTGCGTGGTCTGAAAGAGAACGTCATTGTGGGCCGCCTGATTCCTGCCGGTACAGGTTTGGCTTATCACAAAGCCCGTGCCGCCAAAGATGCGATGGACGAGGCAGAACGCCGCGCCATCACAGAAGCCGAAGCCGTTGAATTGGCCGAAGCCCAACAGTTGACCGAAGACGCAGCCAACGCTGCCGATTCGAAAGCCTGATCGACTTCCGGCTTCGGTCGGAATGAAGAGCGCCTCTGATCCGTGAACGCGGTCAGAGGCGTTTTTTTTGAAGATGTTTTCATTCACAATGACAACAACATGGCACTTCTGATTTTTTCTTGTATTTTGGCAGTCCTGTTTTTTTGGGCTGTTGGCGCTTACAACCGCTTGGTCGTGTTGCGCGCCAGTGTGGCCAAACAGTTTGCAGCGGTGGACGCACAACTGATTCGAGTCTTGGTGTGGCTGCAGGGCAACCTCCCAGCGTCGATGCGCGACATGCTGAGTGAAATGGAAGAGGCGGCACTGCCAGAGGCCTTGTTGAAAAATGAGCGCGATCTCAAACTGTTGGCCATCCTTGAAGATCTGTCCGACAGTTTGGACCTGGCGCGAACACAGCCCCTCACGCCTGCTTGGATGAGCAGGGTTAACCAAAATCGCTTGGACTTGGCGGCTTGGGCCAAGGCGGAAGTGCGAGCCGGTCAGAGTGGCGAAGCCACGTGGTTCATTGATCCACTGCCCTATAAGTTTGACCGATTGAAAGCTCAGGCTTGGCCTTTAATGGATGCCTACAACCAAGCCGCAAACAAGTACAACGAGGCTGTGTTGCAATTTCCAGCCAGTGTGCTGGCCAAGCAATTGAATTTTGTCCCAGCTCAAACGCTGGACATTAAAGACCTGCTTGCCTAATGCTCAGGCATCCTTGAAGGTATTACTTGCAGCCAACTTTACAAGCCCCGCTTTGGCAATTGTTGCAAGCTACAGCGCAAGTCGCGCAAGCTGTTCAAACGGGCCGCTCCATGACGGCCGCCATAGAGGCTGTGCCCAAAGAATTGCGACCTGGCGCGCAAGCCTTGTCGTTTCAAAGCATGCGCTGGTGGGGCCGCGCCGTGGCCTTGCGAAAATGCTTGGCCCGCAAAGCACCCCCTTCGCAAGCAGATGCCTTGCTGTGCACAGCCTTGGCCTTGTCATGGCAAGACGAATTGGCACCCTACCCAGTTCACACTTTGGTGAATCAAGCGGTTGAAGCCGCACGCAGGCACAAAGACATGCGCGCTCAAGCGCCGTTCATCAACGCGTGCTTGCGCCGTTTTTTAAGAGAGCGTGAAGCCTTGCTGGCTCAAACCGAAGCTGACATTACGGCGCAATGGAACCATCCAACTTGGTGGGTCAAGCGATTGCAAACCGACCATCCGCAAAAGTGGCAAGATATTTTGCAGGCCGCTCAATCGGCAGCGCCCATGACACTGCGTGTCAACGCCCAATATCACAGCGCGCAAGCTTATTTGCAGGTCTTGGAAGCCCAAGGCATAGGGGCCAAAGCCGTGGGCGACGTGGGTGTTCAATTGACCAAGGCGGTGCCTGTTCAACAACTGCCTGGTTTTTCAGAAGGGCATGTTTCGGTACAAGATGCGGCTGCGCAATTGGCGGTGCCGCTGTTACTGAAGGGTTTGCAAAAATCAGAAGATCAAGCTTTGCGCTTGTTGGACGCGTGCGCGGCACCCGGTGGCAAAACAGGCCATTTGTTAGAGTTCGACCCAACAGCGCAAGTTGTGGCCTTGGATGTAGATCCGGTGCGCTGTGAAAGAATTCAGCAGAACCTAGACCGGCTCAAAGTACATGCTCAAATCATTGCAGCCGATGCGGCCGACACCTTTGATTGGTGGGATGGACAAAGCTTTGACGGCATTTTGTTGGACGCCCCTTGCACTGCTGCGGGTATCGGGCGCCGCCACCCCGATGTGCGCTGGTTGCGCCGCGAGACCGATGTGCCGCAATTGGCAGCCATTCAAGCCAAGCTCTTGAAGGCACTGTGGCCTCTGGTCAAGCCTGGGGGCAGATTGCTTTATTGCACCTGTTCGGTTTTTAAGGCCGAGGGCGAAACTCAAATCCAAACGTTTGTTCAGCACAACACTGATGCCCTGATCTTGCCCTCTCCGGGCCATTTAACGCCCTCTGGTATCACTTCTGGCGCCAGTCTCCGCGACAATGGCATGGGTGAACATGACGGTTTTTATTACGCACTGCTGGAAAAGCGTTCAACTTAAGTTGAATGGCATGGGGCGCACAAGTCTTTGGCTTCGTGGGCTTTGCATGGGTGTGTTTTTTTGGGCTGCTTTTGTAGGGCCCTCGCATGCGCAAAGCTCTAGCAACTCGCAAGTCGAGGTCTCGCAATTGCGACTTGAGCGTTCAGAGGGCGCATTGTTGCTTCAAAGTACCTTGCGCTTAGACCTTAGCAGCACCATCGAAGATGCCTTGCAAAAAGGCATGCCCATTTATTTTGTGACCGAAGTTGACCTTTCGCGCGACCGTTGGTATTGGTATGACAAAAAAATTGGCCTGATTGCGCGGCATTATCGCTTGGCCTACCAACCCCTCACCCGCATGTGGCGTTTGAATGTGTCGCGCGATCCCATTGGCGCGGGGGGCTTGGCCAACAGCTTGTCGCAAACATTTGAAACTTTGCCCGAAGCCTTGGCGGCCATTCGCAGAACAGTGAATTGGAAATTGGCCGATGTCGCTGACCTAGACAGTGACAACAAATACACCTTGAGTTTCAAATTTCGTTTGGATGTGTCGCAATTGCCAAGGCCCTTCCAAATCATGGCAGGGACCCAATCTGAATGGAATGTGAGCACCCAAAAAACCCTCCGTCTTTCTTCTGATTTAGGGCGTTAACGGTATCCGTCAACGCAAGCTTTCATCATGAAACGGAACCAACAAGATCGAATTGCCACTGGCACGCAAGCCTCCAAAACGGTTAGGTGGGTGGTGGGCATTGGCGTGACTATTTTGTTGACCATCGGTTTGGGTCTGTTGGTACTTTTAACGCAGGCCACCAGCAACCGAGCGCTCTACGACCGCAACTACGATCGCCTTTACATGGTCAACACCATTGTGGCGGCGCTCTTGTTATTGGGGCTGGTCTGGGGTTTAACCCGCTTGATCATTCGCTTGCGACAAGGCCAATTTGGTTCCCGCTTGTTGGTTAAATTGGCGGCCATTTTTGCGCTTGTGGGCTTGGTGCCAGGCGTGTTGATTTATGTGGTGTCTTATCAGTTCGTGTCGCGCTCCATTGAAAGCTGGTTTGATGTGAAGGTAGAGGGGGCCTTGGTGGCGGGCTTGAACTTGGGACGCGCCACCCTGGACACACTGTCGGGTGATCTGGCCAAGCAATCTCGCGTGGCAGCCCAGCAGTTGGTCGATGTGCAAGAAGCCAGCGCTGCGATCAACCTAGACCGCGTTCGCACCCAAATGGACGCCAACGAAGCCGTGCTTTGGTCCCTTGATGGCCGTTTGATTGCATCTGCGAGTCAATCTCGCTTTGCCATTCAACCCGAGCGACCCACCGCCGCGCAGTTCAAACAAGTGCGCAGCAAACTCAGCGTCGAAATTGTGGAGGGGCTGGACGAAACGGTGGGCGCGCCCACCGGACGCATCAAAGTGCTGACGCTGGTGCCGCAAAACAGCCTAAGTTTGCGAGAGGACCCCTGGGTTTTGCAAATTTCGCAAGAGCTACCCGCCACCTTGGTGGCCAACGCGCTTGATGTGCAATTGGCCAACCGTGAATACCAAGAGCGTGCCTTGGCCCGCGATGGCTTGCGCAAAATGTACATTGGTACGCTCACCCTGAGCCTCATCATGGCGGTGCTAGCGGCTGTCTTGTTAGCCGTGTTGTTGGGCAATCAGTTGGCCCGTCCCTTGTTGTTGCTGGCTCACGGTATGCGGCAGGTGGCTGCGGGTGACTTAAGCCCCAAATACACCCTACAAGCCAATGACGAATTGGGAGGATTGACCCGCTCGTTCGCAGAAATGACGCAGCAACTCTCTGACGCACGAAGCGCCGTAGAACGCAGTTTGACGCAACTCGGTGCAGCCAGAGAAAATTTGCAAACTATTCTGGACAACCTGACCGCTGGCGTGATTGTGTTGAATGCCAGTGGCGCCATTCAGTCTTCCAACCCAGGTGCCACCCGTATTTTGAAAGTGCCTTTGGCAGCCCATACCAAGGCCTCGTTTTTGAGCTTGCCCAATTTGCAACATTTTGCCTCGGGTGTTCAGGAACAGTTTGAATTGTTGTCGGCCGACAAAGACAGTCATGAACTCGACCATTGGCAAAAGTCATTTGAGATCCATGCATCTGGCCAAGGCTTGGAAGCAACCTCCGTCACCTTGGTGGCGCGCGGCGCTATTCTGCCCGACGGTATGCGCCTCTTGGTGTTTGACGATATTTCTGAAATTGTGTCGGCCCAACGCTCGCAGGCTTGGGGCGAGGTGGCGCGCCGGTTGGCGCATGAAATTAAGAACCCCCTCACGCCCATTCAGTTGTCGGCCGAGCGCTTGGAGCGAAAGCTCGATGGCAAATTAGAAGAGGCCGATCAGACTGTTTTGTCCAAATCGGTCAAGACCATCGTCGAGCAAGTGGCTGCCATGAAGCGGCTGGTCAATGAGTTCCGTGATTACGCCCGCCTACCCTCGGCAGAACTTAAGCCGTTAGATTTGAACCAATTGATCTTAGATGTGATGGCACTCTACGCCCCAGAGCCTTCAGAGCGAGTCACACGTGCCCAAGTCTTTACCGACCTTGATCCCACCTTGCCGCTGATAGAAGGCGATGCCCAGCAACTGCGCCAAGTGGTTCACAACTTACTCCAAAATGCCCAAGACGCTAGCGACCCGCAAACTCATGTGATGTTGGTCACTCGCTGGAGTCCAGCTCGCAAGCGCGTTAAGTTAACGGTGCTGGACGAAGGCACAGGTTTTGCCCCCAATATTTTGCAGCGGGCATTTGAGCCCTATGTGACGACCAAGACCAAAGGCACCGGTTTGGGGCTGGCGGTCGTGAAGAAAATTGCCGATGAACATGGTGCCCGTTTGGACATTGCCAATCGAGTTGAAGAGGGGGTGGTCAAAGGGGCCCAAGTGTCGTTATCATTCAGTGTCGAGAAAATTGGGCAGGCTTAAACCAAGCGGGCATTTTTCGAATCAATGAAGTGTTCAATACAAATGGCACAGTCGATGCAAATTAGAGGCAGCTAAGAGCAACATGGCAAATATTTTGGTGGTGGATGACGAGCTAGGCATTCGCGATTTGCTCTCGGAAATCTTGAACGATGAAGGGCACAACGTAGAGCTGGCTGAGAACGCAGCCCAAGCCCGTGAGGCCCGACTTCGCATTCGGCCCGACCTGGTGTTGCTGGACATTTGGATGCCAGACACCGATGGCGTGACCTTGCTCAAAGAATGGTCTACCAGTGGCCTCTTGAACATGCCCGTTATCATGATGAGTGGCCACGCCACCATTGACACAGCCGTAGACGCCATTCGCATTGGCGCGCAGGCGTTTTTAGAAAAACCCATTACGCTGCAAAAACTTTTGAAAACAGTGGAGCAAGGTTTGGCGCGCGAACAAGTGCGTCAAGCTGCCGCGGCTTACCAAGCATCTCAATTGCCAGCAGGCAGCGCGGCTTCTTCGCAATTGGGTGCTAGCAACGGTCTCGACACTGCGCTGCAAGTTTCACAAAGCTTTGATCTTGACCAGCCTTTGCGCGATGCACGAGATGCTTTTGAAAAAGCCTACTTTGAGTTTCACCTGACCAACGAAGGCGGCTCTATGACTCGAGTGGCCGACAAAACAGGTTTAGAGCGCACTCATCTGTATCGCAAACTAAAGCAGTTGGGGGTTGACCTTACAAAAGGCAAGCGCGCAGGCGTTTGAAATTGAAAATTATTGCCAGGGCGCAGGGCTTAATTTAATCTGCTTGACTTCTTCAGTGGGAATGGCAATCAGTGTGCCTTGAAAGAAAACTTGCAATTCAGGCAAGCTGGCCGATTGAACTTTGAAAGGTGCAGGTCCGTAAATGCTGCGACGCTCGCCGTTTTTTAAATTAACTGCTGCCACACGATTATTGCCGTCCATCACGCAAACAAACATGTCCTTCGTGGCGACCATGTAGACATATTCTGGTGCCTTCTTGGGTGTGGCAGGGACCAACTCAGTTTCTGCATCTTTCCATAAGCACTTTTTAGCATTCTCAGACATGGCTGTAGCGACTTCTTGGGCCTTTTGAGCTGATGCTGAGTTAGCGGCATTGGATGCAGTGTCTGCTGGCGCAGGTGCTGACTGATTGTTTGGTTCTTGACTTGGTAATTTGGCTTCTTCTGCCGTTGGCTTAACTTCAGGGGCGGGTAAGTTGTCAGCCACAGCGCTTTTTGCTGATGGCGCAGTGGGCTGAGGCTTGTCCAATTCAGTCAGACCCAAAACTGCAAAGATAGCCATGCCCACTAACAACAGCCCCCAAGCCTTATTTTTCGAAAAGACTGCAGGAGGTGCCGCTGCTGGGCTGGGCTCAAATGAGTGTTGAGGTGCTGCAGGTGGGGCAGATGGAGCAGGTGTTGGCTCAATTGGCGCCGATGCCAAGGGCTCTGCTTTTGGCAATATAACAACTGCATCCAAGGGTTCAATGGGCTCAGGCAAAATGGCCTTGGCAGGCTCGATCGAGGTGGGCTGCGCAGCTGTTGAATCTATCAAGTCGTGCCCCAAGAACTTCAGTAACTTCTTGCCGGTGCTGTACTTGATATCTGGGTTGTAGAAGGAGCTGTCTCCGCCGTCCTCAAGTTGAATCACTTGAGATTTAGAAACCGTATTGCGGTGGGCCAATGAGGATACGTCTAACCTTGCGTTTTCCCGCAATTTTTTTAGTAGCGCCCCATGCTCTTGGGACCAGTTAAACTGCTGTTTTTGCATACTAAATCATTGGTTTTTAAGTTAGCTGAGCCCGCAAATATTCAGCATCATATTCAGACTCTGTGAATATAGCAATCATATTCAGTGGTTTGGCCAATTTTCTCGTTTTTTTAGTAGACGTTAGAAGGGTGAATCCCTAAAATACGCCTCCCAACCCAAAAACTTCCATGCAACTCATGTGGCTCTCTGGCCCGACCGGCCAGGTTAAATCTATTTCTATCACCGCACGCACGGTCGTGCGGGGTGCGCTCGCACTTGGCTTAGCCCTCATGCTCATGGGTTTCTTGTTGAATTGGGTAGGGTTGCGCTTTGCAGTGGAATACAACCCCGACTTGGCGCGCACCATGGGCGGCGTCACCACTGAAGCCGAGCAACAGCGCATGGAGGCCATTTATCGTCAGCGGCTTGAGCAAGTGCGAAACTCCATGGAACAAACCATTGCTGAAGTCAAGCGACTAGAGTCTTTGAAAAACAAGTTCATGGATCTGGCCACGCCCTTGGGAGCCAAGTTCAAACCCCCATTGAAAGACGATGCAAAGGGCGGCCCCTTTGTTGCGCCTGTGTTTAAAAATAGTTTTTTCCGTTTGCCACTGAATACCGAATTGCAACAAACGGCCAACGATTTAGAGGATGTTGTTGCAAAGCTAGGTCATTTTGAAAAGCAATGGCAGGGTCACTTGAGTTGGTTAGAGGCCTTGCCCATCGGATCGCCCATTCAGGCAGATTTTCGATTGACCAGTGGCTTTGGTATTCGCAACGACCCCTTTACAGGTGCATTGGCCATGCACGAAGGACTTGATTTTTCTGCCGAAGTTGGCACGCCTGTGCTGGCCACCGCCCCTGGTGTTGTCATTCGCTCAGAATGGGACAATGGCTATGGCAATGTGATTGAAATCAAGCATGCAGAAAACTACGTCACAAGGTATGCGCATTTAAGCAAGCGACTTGTGGCAGAAAACGCCCAATTGGCCAGGGGCGTGGTGATCGGCAATGTAGGAAGCACGGGTCGATCGACGGGCCCGCATTTGCATTACGAAATTTTTCAAAACGGGCGGGTTCTCAATCCTCTGCAGGTGCTGCCTGTCAAACCTCTGAACAATTGATGTCCTTTAAGCGTGGCCATCTGAAATACATCCTCTATGTTTCAAAAACTCAAAGAAAAATCTTTTGTTGTCAGCCAAGAAAGATTTGACACACTGATTGGCCAAACGACCACCATTCATGGCCGCTTGGTTTTGCTAGACAGCGTTCGAATAGATGGCAAAGTGCTTGGCAACATTGAATCTGCTGCGGGCAATAAAATTACAGTTGCCATTGGCTCTTCAGGTGAAGTCACAGGCGACATTACGGCACACCGCATCATGGTGGCTGGCAAGGTCGATGGCAATATCTATGCAGCAGAGCGAGTCGAGTTTCACAAAGACTCTGTTGTGAATGGCGATATTTCTTATGGCTCTATTGCAGTAGAGCACGGTGCAAGGTTGCTGGGCTTGGTGATTCAAAACAAAACCGCATCAGACTCTGCTTCTAGCGCCAAGGCTGCTATTCAAAACGCGCAAGTTTCAAAATAAAACTGTTAATGCAACTTGCAGCGCCTTGAAGAGGCAAATGCTCTTGCCATCATGAGTTTTTGAGCAACTGATTCAGTTTGTTCAGGCTTTGTTGCAATTCGGGATCCGACTCAATTTCACGCCTTTTGTTTTTGACCAAACTGGCAACATCCATTTGGGTTTGGCTGCTTGCTTTGTGAAGTGAGTGTTGGCGCCCCAACATGGCCCATGAATAAGCCAAGCTAAGGATGAGCCAAGCAATCCAGACACTGCCAGAGTCAACATGGCCCTGTGGGCTTATGGTTGAAAGCTCGGTGAGAAATGAACCCCATGGCAGGGTTAGGAAGACGCTTAAGCCATCTTTGCCAGAGGCCATGACAAAGCTGACCCATACAAAGCCCATCCAATTTAAAAAGAAAAACGAATTGGCCAAAAAGCTGGAAAACATACGCCACAACTTCATGTCTTCAATGCATTCTTAATTCGTTGATTCAAAGACTCGGCAATTTGGACGCGAACTTTGGATGTTGCATGAATCTCGACTTCGTTTTGATAGGCGTGGTTGACAAACTCAGCGGCCAAGTTGCGCAAATTTTCGATGTCAATGGCCACTTCATGAAGTTTCTGTTCAAGCAACTTTTGCTCGTTTATTTTTTCAGAAATTTTTTCAATGCTGGCATTGACTTGCGTCCAAATTTCAAGCCGAGGATCGTCAAGTTTGAGTGAATTGAAAACCTCAACAATGGAGGCGCCCAACTCGGACAGGGACTCAGGCGCAGGGGCTTTAGCCGCTGAGGAGGCGGGTGGGGCTTCTCTTAAAAGAGGCACCGGATTGGCGGTTGACGCCTGTGATGACGCTTTAGGTTGACGCACTTGCGCCTCTTGTTCGTCAACTTCAATGCGCTCCTCTGTTGGCTGAACCCAACCGGCTCTGGGGTCAAAACGCATCATCACGAGCTTGGGGTTTTGCTGGCTCATGGGGGTCCTTTAGAAAAATAAGTTGCCAAGAATCGTTTTTTTATGTAAATTCAATAATAGGCCAATTCTTTCCCCCGCGCAATTGTTAAGTTCATTTTTTCTTTGAATACAGTGAGTTACAGATGACAGCTAAACTAAAAATCCTCATCACCAGTCAAAAGGGTGGCGTTGGAAAAAGCACTGTTTCTGCCAATTTGGCGGCTTTTTTTGCCCATGTGGCCCAAAAAACCACCACCTTGGTAGATTTAGACCA
>Ga0208362_1000180_pt1 | contig 21975 bp, 13 predicted proteins | sample LakMenEpi13Oct10_FD_150693 | JGI IMG/M metagenome (GOLD analysis project Ga0208362, IMG submission 150693) | Freshwater microbial communities from Lake Mendota, WI - 13OCT2010 deep hole epilimnion (SPAdes) | ecosystem: Environmental > Aquatic > Freshwater > Lake > Epilimnion/Euphotic zone ... | reverse complement strand
AGGACAGAGTACTACTGAGTTTATTCCTACTCCAACTCCAACGCCAACTCCAACGCCAACTCCTACGCCAACTCCAACGCCAACTCCATAATAAACGTCATGTATAATTGAGGTGAGGAAACAACCCCCTTTTAATAAAATGAAAGAGGTGAGATATATGGCATACAGCCGTGGTTCAAGTAGTAACATTATCGTTGGTGCAGCAGCACTATTTACGCATAATGCAGGTCCGCTAGGATATATTGCTTCAGGTGCAAACGCAGGAAAGATTACTGATGCTCAGGCAGCAACAGATCTTCCAGATCTAGCACCAAGCACAACATCCTACAAAGAAGCATTGTCATCAGACAATGCATTCGCAAATATCGGTTACACATCAAATGGTTTGGAACTTGCATTCCAGCCTGATTTTGGTGAGGTAGCAGTAGATCAACTTCTCGACGTTGCTCGTTTATTCAAGCAAGGTATGACAGTTAACCTAAATACATCTTTCGCAGAGGCAACACTAGAAAATCTTCTAGTAGCGATTGCAGGAGATGTTGACGACCTAGATGATTCAACAGCAGGTCTTCTAGACATGAAAATGTCAGCAGGAGACATTGGCGACGTTCCTCTAGAGCGTGGTATCGTAGCAGTAGGACCAGGCTCTGGTTCTTCTCTAGATCCAAAGGAAAGAATCTATGTTGCATACCGTGCACTCTCAATTGAGAGCGTAACAGTATCAGCAAAGCGTGATGAGGCTTCAATGTTTGAAGTATCATTCCGTCTTCTTCCAAACGATGACGCATCATACGGTAAGATCGTAGACCGTTCACTCGTATAATACAACTTAATATATGAGAGGCTCAACCCTTCGGGGTTGGGCCTTTCTGTTTGGTATACTTATATAGTGCCTACAGAAATATACAAAACCTCAATAATTGAACTCTTTGATGGAACAGAGTTGTACATCACTCCGTTAAAAATAAAATATCTTAAGTTATTTTTAGAAGAATTTGAAAATGTTAAAAAATCAAAAAATGACGAAGAAGCAATATCGTATTTATCTAAATGTGCAACGATTACAATGAGGCAGTATTATCCAAGCATTAAAACTCAAGAACAGTTAGAAGATAATATTGACATGCCAACAATATATAAACTATTAGACTATTCTGCTGGAATTAGAATAAATGAAAATTCTGAAGAGCCAGTAAAAGAACAAGCAAAAGAAAGTGGCTCCACCTGGGATGAGTTAGATTTGGCAGAATTAGAGGCTGAGGTATTTTTGCTGGGAATTTGGAAAGACTATGACGAACTGGAGTCATCAATGTCAATGCCAGAGATAGTTGCAACCCTTAAAGTAAAAAGAGATTTAGATTATGGTCAGAAAAAGTTTTTGGCTGCCATGCAAGGCGTTGATTTAGATAAGGCTAGTGGCAAAGAAAACGCCTGGGAGGATATGAAGGCTAGAGTTTTTAGCAAAGGTGCTGCAAAAGATGGCAAAGATATTCTTGCACTGCAGGGGAAAAATGCAGAAAAGGCTGGTTTTGGAATCGGAATGGGTCTCACTTACGAGGTTTACGAATAACAAAAAATAAGCCTGCTTTATGGTATAATTAACTAAACCTTATAAGGAGGAACTATGGCTGACAAGCCTTTAAATAAGAAGACAATCACACTAATCGACGGAACAGAGATTGCAGTAAGACCTCTCAAGTTGGCATTGCTTAGACCATTTATGGCTGAGTTTGCACTATTAGCAGAAGCATCAGAAGATAACAATAAGTCTATGGATGTTTTAATGAACTGTGTTCAAATTGCAATGAAACAATACAAGCCAGAATTGGCAGAAGACAAGGCAGTCCTAGAAGATCTTCTAGACCTTCCTACAGTTTACGAAATTATTGATGCAGCATCAGGTGTTCAAAACGCTGATGCCAGCGCAGTATTGACTTCGTTAACAAAATAAAATAAAGAGGTGTTTAAGAATTGGCAGATGTAAATTCTAATATAAATATTAATTTTAATACGGCTGCCGCTCTTGCACAACTAAGACAACTTCAGGCAGGCCTCAGTAAGTTTCATCAATTACTTGCTGAGGGTAACCTGGCTGCAGCAAATGCCCAAAAGGGTTTAAATGCTCAACTAATACAATCTATAGGTGCTACAGGAAAATTTTCTGCAAGCCAAGTTAAGGTAGCAGGAAGCACACTTGCTTTTACTTCTGCTTTAGAAAAAAACAAACTATCTCTTCGTGAATACTACAGATACACTATGGCAGCAGCAACTGCCAACACCCGTATTTTAGGTAAGGCTTTTGCACAAGAAAGAGAGATTATTAATCGTGCTCGTAGAGACAGAGTAAAGGCACTACAGGCACAGTACATCCAAATGAATAAATCCAATGCTGGATTTATGGACGCAATTAGGGTCATGCCTAAAAGTCTTCAAATGGCTAGTGGCAAGTTTACAGAACTTGGAACAAGAATTCAATACGCTGCACAAAGACAGCAATTCCTTAATCAATTACTAAAGCAGGGATCTACACAACTTCTAAACTTTGGTAAGAATACTCAGTGGGCAGGCCGTCAGTTGATGGTTGGTTTGACAATGCCTTTGGCTTTGTTTGGTGCCTCCGCAGCAAAAGCATTTAAAGAGTTGGACGCTGAAATAGTAAAATTCCGTCGTGTTTATGGAGATGCTTTTACAAATGATGCAGAAGTAAATGCAGCAGTTGAGAATATAAGAAAACTAGGAAACGAATATACAAAGTACGGAGTCTCTGTAACCAAAACAATGGAGATGGCAGCAACCGCTGCAGCAGCAGGTTTTCAGGGAGATGCTTTATCCGCTCAAGTTGAAACAGCAACAAAATTAGCAGTACTTGGTCAGATAGAGCAACAGCAGGCACTTGAAACTACAATATCTTTACAAAGCGCATTTGGAATTTCTAGCGAAGATCTTGCAAAGAAAATTGACTTTTTAAACGCAGTAGAAAACCAAACACTTCTATCTATTGAAGACTTGACAATTGCAATTCCAAAAGCAGCCCCAGTCATAAAGCAACTTGGAGGTTCGGTAGAAGATTTAGCATTCTTCCTTACAGCAATGAAGGAAGGCGGAATTAATGCATCAGAAGGCGCTAACGCACTTAAGTCTGGTCTTGCTTCTTTAATTAACCCATCAGACAAGGCAGCCAAGTTCCTTGGTAACTTGGGTATTAATATTAAGGGACTTGTTGAAGCAAACAAGGGAGACATTAAGGGAACGGTTGTTGGATTTGCAAGGGCTTTAGATGAACTTGATCCACTAAATCGTGCAAGAGCAATCGAGCAACTATTTGGCAAATTCCAGTTTGCTCGTCTGTCTACACTGTTTCAAAACGTAACAAAAGATGGATCTCAAGCGTCTAGAGCATTTCAGTTAGCGGGATCATCAATAGAAGAGTTGGCAATTTTATCTGAACGAGAAATGAAAAAGATAGAAGAGTCAACTGGAGTTAAATTTCAAGCAGCACTAGAGCAATTTAAGCAAGAAATTATGCCTTTAGGAAAAGCATTCCTTGAAGCACTAACTCCAGTCGTTAAATTCTTTGGAAATCTTTTTGAAAAGTTTAATGGTCTTAGTGATCAAACTAAAAAGGTTGTTGCAACTATCGTTGGTGTAGTAGCAGGCTTAGGACCAATTGTTCTTATGACATTTGGTTTGCTTGCAAACGGTGTTGCAAATGTTATTAAATTCTTTGCAATGCTTCGTGGTGGCATTGCCAAACTAAATGGTCAAACATCTGTAATGGGTGCATCGTTTAACTATATGACTCAAGAACAGATAGAATCTGCTGCAGCCTCTCAAGCACTTCACCAAACACACACAAGGCTTATTGAAGTATTTAATGTTGAAAAGGCTTCAGTTGCTGCACTTGCTGCATCCTACAATTCTTTGTCTACTCAAATGAGATCAATGGCAGCACAAAATCCAGGATTGTTTGCTGGAGGAATGGGCGGAGCAAAAGCAGCAACAAGCAAATTACCGCCAGTTAGAAAATACAAAGAAGGAATTATTAGCGTTCCTGGTCCAAAGGGTGCAGGAGATGTTGTTCCAGCAATGCTTTCTCCAGGAGAAGCAGTTATTCCTACAGAAACTACAGACAAATATAGAGGTTTGATTACTGCAATGTTCCAGGATAAGGTTCCAGGATTTATGGCTGGAAGACTTCCTGGGGGGCCAGGACGTGGAATACCACTGTCTGACGGTCCAGCAGCAGTTAGAAAAGCACAGCAAGCAAAATACAGAAGAAGAGATGATGCGAGACAAGGATATAGCGAGCCTCATCCAGAATCACCAAAGGGGCCAGTATTTGTTGGTATGCCAAAGTCTGCTAAAGAAGCATCACAGTCTAGACAAATTTTAGACAAGATATCTGACTCAGTTAAGGCTGGAAGGTTTGCAGATGTGCCACCTACAAACTTTGGAACTATGCTTCAGTCATTTTCAGGAAGAAGTTTTCCTGCTCGTGGAGTTGGCGGGGTATATAGAAAGCCTAATGGACAAATCGTAGTAGTAAAACCAACAATAGATGAAAGAACTGCTTTAGCAGAAGTTCGGGCTACACAAATTGCTAGAGATGTTCACGGACTTGTATCACCAAAACAAACTATTAGAACAATGATAGACCCAACAGACCCTACAGGGCAAAGAAAATTTATTGTTGTTGAGTCGCCTTATGATCCAAGAATAGCATCAATGAGTGGTAAGTTTAGCAAGTCTGACATGATAAAGCAGTTGGTCGCATCTACTCTCAGAGGAGACAAAGATTTACAAAAGCCAAATCTGTCTGGAAATGTATTGGCAGATGTTGGAACTGCTGGAGTATTTGATAGGGCATCTGGTTTTAGAGATTTTGCCAAAGTCATGCCAAGCATGGAGCAGCAAGCAATTATAAACTTACTTGGTGTAAAGGGTGGAGCAAAGAAGTTCTTTGCACAAGAAACATCTGGAATTGCTGCGGGTATGACTCCAAGGCAATATGATGCTGAAATTAAAAAAGAAATTAATGCATCTATTCCTAGACTAGAAAGAGTTATTAAGTCCTGGGGTGGAAGCCTAAGCCCAGAAGAGCAAATCACTTATAATAATATGCTTGAGAGGCTCAGAAAGGGAGCAAAGACTGATTGGGCAGCACTACACCCAATGCATGCCCGTGCAGGCGAAGGAGTTGTAAAAGCAGAAGAAGGTATTGGCTCTGGAGCAACAAAGTCAGTTGTTGAAGAACAGATTAGAAAGTATGTAGTCGGATCAGAAAATCAGCAACAGGTATTGATAGAAAAATTAAAAACTCAACTTAAACATGACTTTAATAAAGCGTTAGAAGGTGTTGACCCTGCAAGAAGGGCAGTTATAGAAGCAGCGTGGAATGGTGGAAAAGCCCCTGTACCTCCTTCAATGAAAGAACAAAGGTTTGATACACCAAGGCAGTCATCGTTCTTAAATGAAATTTCTAAGATGACCCCAATCAATGTTGACGGGGTAACAAAATATATTCATGCAGCAGATATGGATAAGTTTAGAGAAGACCCAGACGGAAGAGCAAAATATGCAAGAACTCCACAACAAGTTAGAGATATGCTTCTTTACAGAATGGGAGTTGTTCCAAATGCTAAAGGATCTTTCGTTGCTGGTGGAGGCTTTGAAGGAAGGTTCGGAGCACCAAACCATTTCATAACAGATCTTAGATCAACTGGCAAGGCTGCTGGTGGAGGTCTTGGAGTTCTTTCAGATGTTGTTAGACCTGTAGCAAGAAAACTTTTAGATGAATATAACGCAAGAATGGCGAATGTTTTAAAGAGTCCTGCAGCAATAGAGATGAGAACGTTAGGACTTTCTGACAATCAAATTCTTAAAAAGTTGTCTCCAGAACTATCTCATATAACTGGTAATACTGGAATTGGCGGAAGAGATCCGCTAAAGTTTAAAACTGGAACTGCACAGTATGACACTTACGCACTCAATAGATTTATTGGAAAGGGATCTCCAAGATTTGAAAAGATTTTAAATTGGAACAATAAGGGCGGAGCAAACCCTCTAGGATTAGATCCCGCTCTTTTGTCTGATTATAAAAAAGCAGCAGAATTTATGAAAACGGGTCTACACCCAGAGACACCAGAGCAGAGAGCACTTGTAGCAAAAGCAGCAGAGTTAGAGGCATATGCAGCAGACCATACTGCAAAAGGAAATAAAATTCCTGGTGTAACATTAGGTAAAAATGCTGGAATAAATGCTAAGTCATTGCTCGCAATACTTAAAGATCGCTCAATAAAACCATCAAGACGCATTGACTTGGCTGCACAATCAGCAGACAAGGTTTTAGTAGATCCTAGAAATGAGTTTAAGGTTAACACCGACTCTGGAAAAGAATCAAAACTAACAAATCAGAATACTGGGCCAAAGCCTGCTGGAGCATCTGCAAGCAGCGGAAGTTCAAGAGATCAAAGAACTACTTCTTTAGGACCAAGCCAAACAGTTGCAACAAGAAGACAACTTATGAATTTCCGTAGAGGCTTTGCATCAGCACCTGGCTTCTCTATGCCTGGAATGGTTAAAGGTGATCCAGGACTAAGCAAGGCAGCACAAGGAAGAATTACAAATGCTATGCAAGAGCAAGCAAGACTATTAAAGCAAAGAAACAACTTAACTCAAAAAGAAATAAATCAGGCATTGACTCAATACAGAACAAGGCTTATTGCTGCCGAAGTTGAAAAAAGAAACCAGCATGAAAAGCAAAAAGCAATGGCTGATGAAAGAAAACAGATAGCACAGTCATCTCAAACTGCTAAAGAAATTGCTAGACAACAAAAAGCAGATGCAAAAGCAGCAGTCAAAGAAAAAAGAATGGCTCGTCAGCAAAAGATAGGGGGCTTCTCAGGAGGAGCATCCATGGCCCTTGGAACTGCAGGTATGGGTTTAATGATGGCAGGACAACAAACTGCTGGCATGGCAGCAATGGGTGCATCTGCAGTTGCTGGTATGGCTCCAATGTTTGCAGGTATGGGACCATTTGGAATAGCATTAACTGCAGTAGCAGCAGCAGGTGGAGGTCTATTCTTATTAGACAAGGTAGCAAAGAAGGCAGCAGAATCACAGTCTAGACTAGTTGACGAAACATCTGCAACAACAGAAAAAATGAAGGGTATTGGTGCTTTAACTGGAAAAGTTGGAGCAACTGAAATCTATGCTAGAAAGAGACAGGCCTCTGCATCTGATAGATACACTACTGGTTTTGAAAGAGGAAAAGAGCAGTTTGGAGCAACATTCTTTGAAAATGAAGTAGGCAAAGATGTAATGTCTGGATTTATTAAAAACATGCAGTCTGGAACTGATGTTGCAGCAAAGACAATGGCTATTCAACTTGCTGGATATGTTTCAGATGGAATAATGAGTGCAGAGCAAGCGCACAGCGTTGCAAGCCAAATTGGAATTAACTTAAACAATACAACTCTTACATCTCAAATCAGCGGACAACTTTTAGATCTTATCGGACCAAGCGGAGAAGACTTACTCAAAAATCCTTTGGAAGTAAGAGTAAAATTAGTAGAAGAGCAAAGAGACTTAACAAAACAATTAGGCTCTAACTTTGCTAGTCAGATGGAAAAAGATACAAATGCCTTTAGTAGAGATAACCTATTAGGCTCAATTGGAACTATGATTCCAGGTGGTCAAATTGTTCAAAGTATTCTTAGCGGTAGTGCAACTGGCAAAGGATATAACTTTGCAGAAGCATTTACACAGACCGATTCAGAAAAAATGGCTGCATCATCTGCTGCAAGAGGCACACAAGATTTAGAGTTTAATCAGTCTCAAATTGATTCACTAAATGCTCAATATGATAAAGAAGTAAAAATTCTTGAGGTAAAGAAAGCGTCAACAGCAGACTCAGCAAAGCGAAAACTAATAGACGATGAAATTTCAATAATAGAGGGTAAAAGAAAAGACGGTTTAGTAACCTTAAGAGCAACAAATGAACAAATATTAAAAGATCAACTTGCTCAATTTAAAATTGCACAAAAAAGAGCAGCAACAGAGGGTGCATTCTTTGATTCACTAAAAGATCAGGTAAGGCTAAAGGCTGAGGCAACGGGGCAAGGAGATTTTGCTGACGCATTTTTAAAGTCTTCTGCAGCCCTTGAGAGTAAAGAACTAGAAGTTAAGATAAACACTATTGTTGCATCTGGAGCAATTCCAACCGCAACTGCAACAACGCTTTTAGACATGTTTGCAGGTAAAGAAGACGAACTTGAAACATTCCTTGATGTAACAACAAAACTACAAGACCCAGGAAAAGTTACTCAGTTAATCAACTCTCTCGGAGGATTTAAGGGCAAAAAATCTAAAGCAGTTGTAAAAACAATTATGGCCAAGATTGCCAACGCCGATCCAGAAGAAGCAGACAAACTTGTTTCAACAATCAATCTCATGGAAAAGATGGACGGTAAAGAAATTAACCTTGAAGCATTCTTTGAACAAGAAGATGCTATGGATAAACTTAAAAAACTTCAAGAAGAACTTGAAGTGGTTGAACAAATGCCAACTCCAATTACAAAAGAAGCAATTTCTAAATTAGATACTGACGGAGATGGTACAGTAGAAAATATGAGTTCCCTTCTTGCGGTATGGGATCAGTGGGGCAACTTGCCAGATGAAACAAAGAAAACTGTCATTCAGGAATACATTACAGTAAAGAAAACAATTGGACAGGGAGATATTGATGCCTTTACTAAAGAAAAGGTAAAGGCAGCAGGTGGAGCAGGCACTGTTGCCGACTATTGGGCATCTCCTGCTGGACAAGCAGCCGCTATTGATGCTATAGCAGCAGAAAGAGCAATGCAGTCACAAAAACAGGCCATCGCCAGCCAAAAGGCAGGAAAGTTTAAAGATGGAGATGGAGATAAAACTAAAAAAGAAGATCCATACAAATCCCTTTTAGAAAGATTAAAGAATGTTAGAAATGCAGCAATCAATGCAGCAGGAGGAATAGAAGAATTAAACAAGGCTTTGGCTGCAGGAAACTCTAAGTCTGTAGAGAACAAGTTCAGAGGCGTAGAGCAGCAGATGAATGCCATGAAACTAAACAGGCAGTTTATTGATTTTGTAATGGCACAAGATCCAACAGAGCAAGCAAAGTATTTTACTACAGCAGGACCAAAAATTAAAAAGGGTAAGAACAAGGGTAGAATTGTTGACCCATACAATAAAAAGAAATTCTTGCCAGAAGGAACAAAAACAGGAGATGTTGTTTTATCTAAGGTTGGTAAAACATATAACAAGGGACTTGACGCAGCGGTAGTTGGAGAATTTAATTCTGCTGTAAGTAAGTCTGTACTATTATTAAATGAGCAAGAAGGCGTAAGGCGTAAACTAGTTGCTGCTGGTTATGATGCGGTGTCTATAGAAAATATTTTACAGGACGAATATACAACCGCAGCAATCTTTGCTGGCAAGATAACCGATGAAGAACTAAAGACAAATGTTGAACTAAGCAAGCAATTAACAAACAGACAAAAAATTAATAACTTAATTTCTAAAGGCTCAAAAGCAATACAGGAACAAAAGGATATAGCAAAAATTCCTACTGTCGTAGAATTCTTAAAAAATCAGGGCGTTTCGGGAGACTCCCTAAGATCTATCATTGGCGATCCAGAATCACTTTCAGAAGCAATTTCTGCTATGGAAGACTATCAGTCTAATGCTGCTGGTGCTGCAGACAGGTTAAAAGAAATTGTTGCTGGACTTAAGGCTATACAGGAAAATTCAGACATAAAGGTTGCAATTGATTTTGCAGTAAAGACAACTGCACAGCAAGTTCAGGCAGGTGCTGATGCAGCAAACAAAGTAATGGATGCAAAAAGAAGTATCTATAATTATTTAAATTTATCACAACTAAGCACTGCAACATCTGAATACAAAGACGGTAGACCAGCACAGCAGGTTGGTAAAATTGCCACAGCAAATGTTGCAGCAAGATATGCAAAAGCAGGGGCAGATATACCAACTGTTCCAGAGGGTGCAACAATAAGCAGCATTAGGACAGCAAGAGAGGCCAATGCTAAGACCATGGGTCTTGCATCTACAAAACTTCAACAAATTCAAGGCAGAAAGGCAAAGATTCAGAGCGACATTGCAGATCAAGACAAGATTTTATCTGATGCTATAGATGGTGTAAACAAAAAATACGATGACATAATTAAGGGAATCCAAGACAACATCAAGACAATGGAAAAAACCATAAAGGGTTATCAAAAAGATATTGATAGTAAAGAAAAGACATTAAAAGAACAGTTTACAGACAAAATAGATGCTTTCAATAAAGAAAATCAAGCACTAAGCAATGACCTTGCAATAATGGACAAGGCTGCAGAAGATATTAATGAGAAGTATGACAAGCAAGTAGAAGCATTGCAAAAGGTAAACGAGTTAAATCAACAAATTGTTGAATCTCAAGGACAGCAGTTAAACTTGGCAGATGCGCTTACATCTGGAGATATCGCAGCAGCAGCCAGAGTAGCACAAGAGATGAGGGCCTCTTCTGCAGCAAACCAAGGCGATGCCTTAATGCAGGGTCTTGAGAATGCCAGAACAAACGAACTTGACTCACTGACCAATGCAGATGGAAAGACAAGAAAGCAGATTACGGAAAGACAATTTGAGATAAGTCAAGAAATATATAAATTAGAAACAGATCCTAAGAGATTAGAGATAGAAAAACAAATTTTAGACTTAAAGGCCCTAATTACTGCAGAACAAGAAAAAATTGTTCTTGAGCAAGAGAAGATAGATATTCAAGAAGAAAAAAGAACAGAAGAACTTAGAAACCAGCAGGCACTCTATGATGCTGCAGTTATAAAACTTAATGAACAATTAAAAATAGAAGAAGCAAACGAAAAGGTTCAGACTAAAATATTAGAAGATCTTGAAAAACAAGATGAAGAGTTAGCATCACAAGAAGCGTATTTGGTAGCAATTGCAGAAGAGGCTATTGCTATTGACGATACTACTGGAATGACTCTTCAAAAATGGGAAGAAACTAAAGACAAAGTTAAAGATATTAAGGAGTTAGCAGAAGCCTATGCCATTGCGCTTGCAGCAGCAGATAAGTCTGCAGCAACTACTGCAACTTCTTGGTCAGGAATTTTAGACACAATTAATAAGATACCTAAGAGCGTTACAACAGATTCAATAATTAATGAAATTAGAAATATAACTGAGAATATAACTCAGTACGTTACAACAGTCTATGTTGATGGTGGAAACAACGGCAACAGTGGAAACAACGGCAACAGTGGAAATAACGGAAACAACGGCAACAACGGAAATAGCGGAAACACAAATCAAGCACCAGGGAAAGCATGGATTTCAGATGGCAAGGGTGGATGGACAAAGCCACCAAAGCCAGGTGATGACTATGAGTGGGATGATAATAAGGGCTGGACAAAAAAGGTAAACAATACAAACACTGGAGATAAGACAACTTCAGAACAAAACGCAGCAGATGCAGCAGCAGCCAAAGCAGAAGCAGATCGTTTAGCAGCAGAGGCCGCTGCAAAGAAAGCAGCAGACGCATGGGCTGCACAAAAGGCTGCCGATGCAGCAGCAGATGCAACAAATGAATTATTGAATGGCGGGTCTTGGTGGAACGGAACAAATTACTATAGGGCAAAAGGCGGATTGATCAACCCAATGAAGTTTGCTATGGGTGGCTTTGCAAAGGGAACTGACACGGTTCCAGCAATGTTAACACCAGGAGAGTTTGTTATGAGCAAGTATGCTGTTGATTCTTATGGAGTAGACAATCTAAAGTTAATCAATAGTGGAAAATCTCCGATGGGATCAGTGTATAATAATACATATGCACTAACTGTTAATGCTAAGACAGATGCAAGTCCAAACGAAATTGCACAAGCAGTAATGTCAACAATTAAACAGGTTGATGATAGAAGAATTAGAGGGGTGTCGCTAAATGGCCGATGAATTTGACGATAAAGTAAAGTATATTCAGGGACGAAAGAAGTATCACAGACCAAGTGGAATGCTTTGGTCTGAAAACTCTGGAACGCTTTTAAATGGTTTGTATATTCCTCAAGGGTACGAAGTAGGAGCATCAGCACCAGAAGGAACAGGTCCAGAACTTTTAGACCAGTTTCTCTTGATTACTGACGACAATAGGTCTTCGCTTAGTTTTTCAGAAGAAAGAATTGAAAGAAGAGAAAGAATGATTAATGGACGAATGAGGTCTTATCATATTGCAGACAAGATTACATTAAGCACAAGTTGGAATATGATTCCATCTAGGTCTCATGACGATGTCCCAGCATTCAATGCAGAAACTGGCCTGTCTCCAAACAAGTCATATACAACAGATGGCGGAGCGGGTGGAGCAGATATGCTTGAATGGTACAACTCTCACAAAGGTTCTTTTTGGGTATTCTTGACTTATGATAATAAGAGTGCATTTAAATTAACAGCAGAGCCTTACGACCATTTGGCACAATATAATCAGATAGTGGAAATGTTTATTAGTGATTTCTCATACTCTGTTGAAAAAAGAGGAACTAAGTTTGACTACTGGAATGTCTCAATAAGTTTGGAAGAGGTATAATGTTTGAAAACAAAGAGTTGCAAACATTTTTAGAGACCTCATCGACGGTACGCAACAAATCAGTAATAATAGCAGAATGGAATATGAATAGTCCTACCAATATAAAACATATTGGAAACTATAGATATCGACCAACTGAAAGTTCTTCAATCTACTCATCGCTTCCTACAAGTTTTGATATTAATGACGCTGGCAACTTTTATACAGGAGCAACAGATGCAGATGTTTTAGTCGATGGAACATTTGACAATAGCACAACAATAACAAAATTTTTAACAAAAAAAGAAAAACTAAAAACTCTTTATTCTTTAGAGGCATGCTTTGAACAATTCAGACCAAGATCAGGAATCAACAAGGCTGTTTATTTTGAAAATGGCAAAGTGCACCATCCAAACTTATTTATGGCAGATAGACCAAGATATTACATGCCAGATAAGAACGATAAGTTTAAATACTGGACATCCTATAGGACAGAGTCGGGACAGGAATATGGAATTGCATCAAAGGTAAGAGGCGCTCAAAATTCAATTGAAGATGCTTGTCCTTTTGTTGTATATAAAGAAGCAGTCCCAACAAACAGACTTGTTATTAAGATGCAAACTCATGTGGGCACAGAAAACTTAGGACCATTCTCTTCGCCAACAGGGTCAAAACCAGATGCATTTTTTGGAGATTTAAATAAAAAAGTTCCAAGCAAATGGAAAATTCAATTCCTAAAAGACGGAAACTGGCAAGATGTTATTTCTTTTAATCCATCTATAACAAGAATAGACGGCTCACCAGTTATTAAGAGTGATGGATATGTTGAGATTGCCTATGGCCTTATAGTTCCAAATGAATGGAGATCTAATTTTGTTTTTGCAGAAACATACACAAGCGTTAGCCTCCTACCAGAAAAATCTGTAATCGGGTATGCCTATCTTATTAAAATAAATGAAAAAGATATAGGTACTTTCCATATATGGAACGGTACAGAATATGAAACAATAACACCAAGGTATGGCTGGTATCTTCAAGATGAAACAGTAGACAGACTAACAAACTTTGTTACTGATGCAACCTCCCCAAGTGTATTTACAAGATCTCTAGACAACAAAGAGCAATATAGAGAGTTTGAGTTTATTTCTGGCGTAAGAATAGTTGTAGATGCAATGAACGTAAAAGACTCTACCTTTGACCTAATAGAAATTTCTCCAAGACTTGCTATGAATGTTTCTGATAAAACCCTAGACTATTCGATTAATAAGAGCGCATCAGACCTTGGAATGAGTGGTTTGCCAGTAGGACAGTTAATTGCCTCAAATGGAACTATTAATATTTTTGATTATGATCAGGCATTTAATGAAAACAATTCGTCAAGCATAATTGCCAAATACATTAATCGTCACATTCAGTTTAAATTTTATGAAGTTATTGTTGATGTAGATGGATGGGATTATTTTGTTCCAATGAAAACATTATATTCTGATGCGTTCCCTAAGCAAGACTTTATGGCCAAAACTGTTTCTCTTACATTAAGAGATATGTACTGGTATTTAGAATCAATAACTGCCCCAGAAATACTAATGACACAGGTATCTGTTAGTTCTGCTGTATGTCTTTTGTTAGACAGCATTGGGTTTTCTAACTACACATTTAAAAGAGTTGATGGAGAAACAGAAATAATTATTCCATATTTTTTTGTTGCTCCAGATCAAAGCGTAGCAGAAATTCTACAGGACTTAGCCATATCAACACAAACCGCAATGTTTTTTGATGAATATAATAATTTCGTAATGATGAGCAAGGATTATTTTATGCCAACAAAAAATCAAAGAGAAACAACCTTTGAACTTAAAGGCACAAAAGATTTGTCTGCAGACAAAGAGATTAAGAATAAAGGAACTAGCAATGGCAAGATTGAAAACATTATTGAGGTGTCGACTCAATCAAACAATGTTTACAACGGTGGAGTTATCAACTACACAACAAGACACATTCAAAGATCTATTGGTTCAATTAGGCAGGCCAGCCTTTTAGATGACGAAAGAGTTTATATATATAAGCCTGCTCTTCTTTGGGAAGTTGCTGGAACACAAAACACAAAATCAATTAACAATGAAGTAAACAATCAGTCTGCATACGTGCTTAGTGCAATACCCTTAAACTCCAACCTAGCAGCAGACGTTCCATTTGTAAAAAACAATGTTGTTATTAACAATACCTTTAGCCTTGGAGAGTCTGTATATTGGATCACAAGATACAATGGATACTTCTACTCTAGTGGAGAGATAATAAAGTATGATGCAGTTCAATTTAATGTCAGTGGATATGGAAATGTTTGGATAACATCTGTAGAAGATTATCAAAATTATTTTTCCAAGTTGCCATTTAATGGAAAAATATATCCAACAGGACTTGTAAGGATTTATGCTGAGCCAATTTATGAGGACATAAACGGCACGATTAAACTAAAGAATGGTGCTGTTGCAAAGCATGGGCGTGGGCAGTTTGGAACAACAGTCGTTGAACACTCCGCAGGTATATCTGATTATTGGAAATCTGATGATAATATTAAAGGATGTCACATGTCAGCAGAATACCTGTTTGAAAAAAAGACTCCTATTCCACAAACAACGATAGCAACTGCAGGCAAAATAACAGACACAGGAATATCTTCTGATGCACTAGCAAGAACTTCTTCTAGAACAGGATTAATTAAAAACTTTATGTCAACAGTTATGGCTGGAGAGATTACTACAGGAACACAGCCACACCCAGGATCGATTCAGTCTTCCGCTCTTTCTTTAACTGGACCCAACTTTACAACAAAAGAAAAGCCAAGAAATTTTATATCTTATGTCCATAAGTCTTTTCCAGACAATAAGTATAAACACTTCGGAACTCGCCTAAGAATTGTTGGGAAAATAGAAAGTGCAAAAACATCTGGACAAACAGCAAATGGATCAAGCACCTATTTTGTTGTGAATGGATCTACCCCAGATAAAAACATAAGTATATCTGGAGGCTCTGCTGGCTTAGCGGTAATGTTGAATACTTCTACGAATGTTGGATATTATTTTGAGATAGCAGCACTTGGATTAGAAAAGTTATCTTCAGATGATAGAAGATCAGTTAGCAACGTATTTTTTTATAAAGTAAAGTCAGATGGTGGGAATGCTATTCCTATTCCTTTATATGATGGCCTTGCCAATATTCTAGTAGACGATGGAAGGTTTACTGGACAGTCTAGAATGTTTGCTGAAGAAAATCCAACCGTTTACGATTTAGCCGTTGAGTATCAAAACATAGGAAACATTCGTAGATTTTATTTATATTTAAATGGAAAATTAATAAAGACTGTGGATGACGCAGATCCACTTCCAGAATATTCTAATGTTGCATTATTTACAAGAGGATCGGCCAGAGCAATGTTTGAGAATGTTTATGCTCTATCTAATAACTATAGCCAAAACACAACGTTTTCTTTAGATGCTCCAGTTAACTCAGTTTTTGAAGACAACGAGATAACTGCAAGTGAATCTTTTAGAAAGTATGCGATGAGCGGACTAATTCAAAACACGTACCTTTCTGGAATAGGACCTTCAGGACCTCCAAAATACAATATGTACTTTGAAGAGTTTGGAAGTATTATGAGAGAAGCAGCGTCATTTAGTTTTAAGTATGATAAGGCATACCCAGCACTAACTGCAAAAATCTCTCCAACATTCAATAATATAAAAGGCTATGTGGTTTCTGGATTTAAGGCAGGGTCGTATGGTGCTGAGTTTTTAATATTTAATGCAACAGATACACAACTTAATTTAGATGAAACAAGTGGAAATTATTTAAGAATTCAGGGTATTACTTTTACACAACAGTCTAGTAATCAACTTACAGTAGATGATTATTTTAACAAGAACAGCATCACTTCAGATCCACAGTTTGTTTCAGATAGGCTAATTTCTAATCCGTTCAAATTTAAACAAGATTATCAAGATATCAAACTTAGCAGAATGACCTACGGGAAAAAAGACTTTTCTTTAGATACTCAATATATTCAGTCACAAGACGAAGCAATGGGTCTTATGAAATGGATGGTTGAAAAAACATCAAAGCCTAGAAGATCTTTGGGGGTTAAAATATTTTCAATTCCTACAATCCAACTTGGAGACATAGTTACTTTAGATTACATAGAAAATAATGTAAGCATAGCATCAAATCCACAAAATCGATTTGTAGTATATAATATTGACTTTTCAAGAAATTCAAGCGGACCAGACATGACATTATTCTTAAGTGAGGTATTATAATGACAGATAAAATTAGTACAGGAAGTTCCACAAACTCAACTGCAGCGTTGCCAGAAGCCAACGTAAAAGCAGACACGACTTCGATAAAAATTGCAACACCAGATTTAATTATTTTTGGCGACGAGTTGCTATCTGTTGAAACAATGACAGATTTAATATTTGAAAATATTGGCGGTTACGAGTTGGCAACAATATCAAGACATGACCTGGTAAATGGACAAAAGGTTAGTTATTCTCCAATTAAAAATTTAACAGATCTATATTTGCAATATAACCCAAACAACATTCTAAGGCTTCAGTCATCTGATTCTTATTTTAATTCTTTGTCCTTCTCTATTTTTGACAGACTTCCTGAGTGTGGAACTGGGTATGACATAACACCACCCCCTCCGCCAGAAAATGATCCAGGGTATATTGAAAAAGATAAGAATAAGTGGATAAAAACACCAAACTGCAAGTCTGTATATATCGATCCCATAACAGGAGACTTGGTCATTAACCTAATTAATACTAGGAAAGATGAGCAGTTAGAGGTCCAGGTATTGAGCAGCGGAGACGTTTTTAGTGATACAATACATAGTGGAGGAAATTAATGATAACTAATATAGGTAAAAATCTTTTAGCAAAGTATCTTGTAGGGCAGACCCAATCATATGCCTCACACATTGCTGTAGGCTGTGGAGCCTCTCCGCTGGCTTCTGATGGGCAGTTTGGCGACTACTCGTTAAAGAAGTCTTTGGACTTCGAGATGTTTCGTGTGCCAATTATCTCTAGAGGTTTCGTAAATGAAAACGGTATTGATAAGGTAGTCCTAACAGCAGAACTACCAACAGAAGAAAGATACGAGATCACTGAGGTTGGTATATTCTCTGCTGCCTCAAACCCAGTTGCTGGATCATTTGATAGTAGAAACGTTTATTCTTTTGCAGATACAGATGCCTGGCTTTATCAGCCTGTGGGGTCTGCAGCCATTGAGATACCCATAAGATATACACCACTAGACGGAGACTCTGATAATGGAATTATTAATGTTGTTGATAGTAATAATCAGCCAATAAATGTTTTTGCAACTAACGCAGATAATAGAATTTTTACAGATGAAGACAGAGTAGCAAGAAATGAAAGATGTAGATTTTTAAATAATATAATTGCTATAGTCGGAAATGATTCTACATTAACCAAAAACTCATCAGGAAATTTAGTTGTAGGTGCAGGCTCCAAACATATTAGGCTTAACGAAACCGCAGTAGACTTTACAAAAAATAGTCCACTAGATGAATTAAGATTTGCATTTTCTGTTGTAAATAAAGTTAGCGATGCCAATACCGTACCAGACAATGTTAAAATTTTAATAGATTTTTCTCACACTGGCACAGGATCAACAACAGAATATGCAAGATTTGAAATAGATATCGATGATACTGGATATACTGCAGGAACATCTTTAGACAAAAGAAACCTTTCTTCAAATAGATATCTTGTTGAAAAGAAAGCACTAAAAGATTTAAACAAAACTGACAACTTTGACTGGAGAGAAGTCTCTGTAGTAAGGATCTATGCTTGTGTAACTGAGGCAGGATCGCCATCAGACTCGTTTTATGTTTGCTTAGATGGGTTAAGATTAGAAAATATTACATCAACAAACTCTTTGTATGGCCTTACTGGGTACTCTGTCATTAGGAGCGTTGAATCAAGGCCAATTGTAAAATCAGCAAACACAACAAACTATATTGAGTTTAGATTTGCTCTGGGTGTTTAGCAATGGTAGATAAAGGAATTAAAAACGTTGTTATAAAAAAAGAGTTTCTTGGAAAAGTAAGTTCTTCAAACTCAAGAGTTGTAAGGTTTAGAATTATCTCAGAAGATAAAAATAGAAAGTCTGCATACTCAAAAATATTTATCACCAACTCTGATGTCGTGCTTACTGGGCTAGGAGATATTAATCAGATAAATAATACTATCTTGGTAAATTGGACAACAGGACAGGCATCAACACAAGTAAGGTACGATATTTTTGTTGGATTCGATGGAGCAAGCCCAACATACTTAGACACAACCGCCTCAAACAGTTATTCTTTTTTAAAAAGCGGTACGCAATCTGTAAAGGTAATAGTTCAAATATCTTCTACAAATCCACAACTTGCAGAATATCTCAAGGTTTACGAATCTGATCTGTTGGATCTGGTATAATTATAATATGGCAATATTACCTGTACCTGAGCGTGGACAACCACTAGACGTAACATACATATACGACATTGTTAAATCTATTAATGAGTTATACACCGTAATAGGAGGCGATTCTAGAAAGGGCTATGTTGGTATTTTTACAAGGGGACCCGAAGGCCCACAAGAAGTAAAAACATCTGAGTCTCAAATTATTGCAGCCTTTGAAACAGTTACGCCAACATCACTTCAGACAGCAGGAACTTCCCTGCCCTGGTATCACGACTTTAGAAAGCAGTTTGCATACCCTCCGATTGTAACAGCCACAGCATACAACACAGGAAATAATGATTCAGGAAAAGACGTAACAATTACAATTAGTAATATATCAACATCAAAAGTTGAAGGCTTCGTAAAGTTTAATGCTGGAGGAGAAACTACAATAGGTATTAATATAATAGCGGTTGGAAAGCCTACCTCGTGATTAAGTGTATAAAATGTAACGGAAGAATGTTTATAGATCGACAGTATACAGAAATAAATAATTTAGAACTATACTGCATTCTTTGTGGATCAAGAAAATTTTTTCATCCACCTAGTAATTCTCAGGAGGGCCGATGGCTACTAAAAAGGGAACAATTGAGAGCGAAAAGTACAATGAGTCACCTGTAATTCCAGGTAACAAAAAGGTTTGGTTTCTTAACGGAGACCTTGTCAGAATCCATCACTACAATCACTCCAATGGAATTATGTCTGTTTATAATATAAATAAAGATCAGATTGAAAGTTGTCTGATTAGTGATTTTAAAAATAAAAGAGAACGGGCATACACAGTGGGGCAGACTGCTGATTTAGTTAATCGTCATAAAAAGTATATGCCAGATCTAATGAAGCGTGGAGTTATTCCATTTCCAACAGGATCTCAAAAGGGTGGAGCAAGAGGATTTCAAGTAAGATCATACTACTCTGAATCGCAAGTAAGAGAGATTCGTGATATACTTGCTTCATACCATATTGGTAGACCAAGGAAAGATAAACTAATTACTAATGATATTACGCCCAGCAAGCAAGAGTTGACACGCAGAATGGGCGATGGTATACTTACTTATAGAAGAACTGAAGATGGACGATTTGTTCCAATCTGGAATGAATCTATTTAACGAAGGGTATAAAATGGAAAACGATTCAACAAAGGTATCTGTAACACTTGGGTACACACTAAATCTAGGAAACTTTCAATCACTAAGACTTGACCTTGGGGTCGTCGACTCTAAGCGTGATGGAGAAAATACCGATCAAGCCTTTGAGCGTGTCTACAAGTTTGTTGAAGACAAGTTGACAGCAAAGATTGTTGAAGCACAAAGCGAGGCTGAAGAGAAGTAATGGCTGAACGCAAAGACCGTATGGCTTTGCTTTCAAGATACAGCAAGTATCATACCGCAAGGTACGAGTCAAAGCCATCACTTAATTTAAACGTAGAGCAGTGGGCCTCTGACGGGCTTATAGAGTCATACGGAATTTCAGGATGCTACGATATACTTGAGTATTATTTTTCAGTTGCAGAGAATCCATCGTGGAACTACTTTGCCTATAATGCAGAAAAAATATTGCAGGCAAAGAAAGACAAGGTTAAAGATACAGAAGAGAGAGCAGAGCGTAGGAAAATGGCTAAGGAGTGGTTGAGTGAATAATACAGAGTCAAAATTAATCACTGCTGTCTTGCAAGACAAACAGATGCATGTCCTTCTTCAAGCAAACGTAGATAGCCTTCTTAGAACTCATGGAGATATTTGGGAATTTATTCGGCTATACTTTGAAGCCAATGCCACCTTGCCTCCAGCAGAGTTAGTTACAGAAAAGTTTAGAGATTTTGAGCCATTGCCAAACGTGGGTGCAACAAAGCATCACCTTGAAGAACTTCAGGGGGAGTATCTTAATGATAGCCTTAAGGACATACTGAGGTCTGCTGCAGCAAACGTACAAAATAATCAAGGTGTTATTGCTCTTAACGATCTGATAACAAAAACCTCAGAGTTAAAAAAGAATACATCTGCAATAAGAGATATTGATGTAACAGACCTAGAGTCTGCAGTTGCATATTTTGAAAATGTTAAGAAGCAGCAGGCACTTGGCTTGTCTGGAATCAAGACAGGTCTTCCAGGGTTTGACAACTATCTTCCTTCTGGAATTATGCCAGGACAACTTGGGGTGTTCCTTGCTTATCCAGGAATTGGAAAGTCTTGGCTTGCTCTTTATTTTGCTGTTCAGGCATGGAAGCAAGGCAAGTCCCCTCTTGTAATTTCTCTTGAAATGAGCGAGACAGAAGTTCGCAATCGTGTGTTCACTATTATGGGTGAGGGCAGATGGTCACACAGGAAAATTAGTAATGGTGAAATTGAAATTGACATGCTTAAAGATTGGCATGCAAAACATCTTCAGGGAAAGCCAGAGTTTCACATTATCTCAAATGATCAGGGTGGAGAGATCAACCCTTCTGTTCTTCGTGGAAAGATTGACCAGTACAAACCAGACTTTGTGATTGTTGACTATTTACAATTAATGGCTCCTAATCAGAAGTCGGACAACGAAACGGTACGAATGAAGAACCTTTCACGAGAACTTAAACTAATGGCTATTGGTGAAGAAGTTCCAATCATTGCTATCTCATCTGCTACGCCAGATGATGTTAACGACCTTTCTACGGTTCCTACACTAGGTCAGACAGCATGGTCTAGACAGATTGCTTATGATGCAGACTGGGTGCTTGCCTTGGGGCGTGGCACTAATAGCGATATCATCGAGTGTGCATTTAGAAAAAACCGTAACGGGTTCATGGGAGACTTCTTGGTTCAGTGTGATTTTGACAAGGGATACTATAGGTATAAA
>Ga0208362_1000179_pt1 | contig 22011 bp, 21 predicted proteins | sample LakMenEpi13Oct10_FD_150693 | JGI IMG/M metagenome (GOLD analysis project Ga0208362, IMG submission 150693) | Freshwater microbial communities from Lake Mendota, WI - 13OCT2010 deep hole epilimnion (SPAdes) | ecosystem: Environmental > Aquatic > Freshwater > Lake > Epilimnion/Euphotic zone ... | reverse complement strand
ACTATTAACTCAATTTTTCATCAAGTGATTATATTTTTTATTCTACTGTTACTTATAATGTTTCATTCTGGCCCATTGATTTTACCTCATTATTTTTTAATAACAAAAACCCCATTAAACCAAGCTCTTCACGATATTCTTTCAGGTTGCATAGTCGTAAAAAATAAAAACAAATGAAAAAAAGCCTTTATTTATGTGGCCCTGATATGCAAATTCCTGAAGGACAAGCTTTAGCCTCAAAGTCTCCGCAAAGTTGGCGTTCCGCAGTTTTTCATTTTTGTATGAAGCAGGGTATTCAGGTTATTAACCCATTAGCAGAAGCTAAAAACACTCTCAATACAAATGGAAGAATGTTTATTGCGGAAGATAGAAGCCGTAAAGAAGTTGAGCAAGCGCTTGGATTGGTTGATCGTTGCGATTTTCTGCTTGCCAATTTGCATAACTCGGATGAATCATCATTGATACCGCTTATTCATGGGTACAATCAAGGTAAACATACTGTAGTTTGGACTCCTTTTCCAGTAAGTCCATGGATTGGTTCTTATGCAAAAGCTTCTTTTGATAGTCTAGAAGATACACTTGAACATTTAGTTATTCAAAGCTTCGATGATCAGAAAAGCATAATTGATTGGTCAATTCAATATGAAAATGGTCTTAAAGGTCAATCCGAGAAATTCCCGCCAGGTGGAGAGCCTGATTTTCAATATTTCCCAGGAGAGGGTAATAAACCTGTGTTGATTTTGGCTCCGCATGCTACTTCTTATTGGCATTTGGGTGGGCTAGTTGAAGCTGAAGGCTATACTGGTGCTCTATCTTCCTCTCTGAGTCGCTTAACTGGAAACCCAAGTATTATCTCTTCTTATTGCAGCGCCGAAGATTCTCTTTATACTTTTAATTCTTCTTCACTTTCAAAATCCATTACCAATCCGCTCATTGGCTTTATTGAGAAGCTAATTAAATTACATAATCTGAAAATGATTTTAGTTTTTCGAGGTAGTCACTGGGATTCCAGAAGAGAGCTAAACGTTCAGTCTTTTTTACCAGCCTCAATTGATTCATGTGAGCACTTAGATGAATTTAAGCGGATTTTAGATTATCAGTCACAGAATAGACAGATTAGTTGTAAATTCGATAAAGCTTCCTCGGAAAGCCAATTAAAAGAATTATCGAACTTTTTCAAAATCCCACTTTTAGAGATTGCGGTTCATAAATCATTTTTGATTCCTCAAATGCAAAGAGCGCATTATCATAATCTTGTGACTATGCTTGAAGCAGCATTAAATCAAGTTTAAGAATATCTTCATTTTTGAGTATTGACCAACAAGCCCATTTTAATCTAAACTTAATATTCGTTCGATTTCTTTAAAACATTAAGGATATACAAAGCAATGAGAGTCAATACCGATCGAGTTTATCATCAAGCTGTTTTCATGCAAGAGAAAGGGCTCTCCAGCCCACCAAAGAAGCCATTAGAAGAAGCATACAAGCGATCGCAGAAACTCCAAAGCTTAACACCATTAGAATTAATACCAAAAGAAGAAGTCTTAGCAATATTAAAAGGAAGAAGACCAGACTTATTTGCAGAATTAAATAGATTGCAATCCCTTACAAAGGAAGAGGTACATAGTCCTTACTCAAACTCAAAACAAGATTCACTAAATATTTGTCGAGTCCAAATAGAATCCACATTTAACAGAATTAACATAGATCGTGCAACACCAAATCCACGTAATCCCCATTTAGATACTCTTGATGCCGTTGAAGCAATTAAGCATTGGCAATTCCAACCGTCCAATAATTCTCCTGGAGTTTGGGCATTATTAGATGTAGGAGGTAGCGGAGTATATTCATTGATACCTAAAGGAGCAAAAATTATCAGAGAATTTATTCCTGGTAGTGAAGGAAAATCATCAGAGAATAAATATCTATTACAAATGATCACTAATATTCCTGGCGGAAATAATGCTAAAGAACCAGGAACAATTGCTTTAGAAAACAAAAGAGTTCAAAATGGACAGTCTCAAAAAGCAACACCCAGTTATTCTGTTAAGAATTTCTTGGCAATAGGGGCAGATAAAAATGGTGATAATAGCGGTGCAAAAGCGGCCATGAATATAGTGAATTCAAATGTAGAGTGCTTGGATATTAAACGTTTGTACGATACAAATGGTAAGAAATTACTTGAGCCTGAAATAGATTATGCTACACCAAATCAGCTGGATGCCTCACTCTATTCTGCAAGTCATTGCGGTGCTGCTTGGTAATACAAAAGTTTTCTATAGACATTTTCTTTAAATGAAATTAAGTTTGTCGTTTAATTAATATCAGTTACAAAACAATACAGGGCGGTTCTTCTAAAGCAATCCTTTAGTTGAGATTGCTGCTCCTGCTTTTTGTTTTGTATCTATTTCGCAAGCTTTTCTTAGGGCTAGAGCAACTGCCTTAAAACTAGCTTGATTGATAGTAAATTCAGTCCGCAGTTATTAATATAAACTCTCCTCAACCTGCTTAAACTTTACACTTTACAATTATAGTTTTACTCTTTGAGCATCAATTTTTGCTCTTTCAGCATTAATTTTCATTCCAGTTTCATAGACATCATAACCAAGTTCTGTAATTTGATATTTTTGAACTTGAGTATTCCAAATTGCTAAACGTTTATTCATTAAAACTTCAACGATTGTCTGACCATAAGCAAGATAGACAATATCGTCAATAGTTGCACCACCTTGATCTTTGAGCTTGGCAATCGCAATAAGGGTATTTTCTTCTTTAATATCTAAATTTCCCCACGTTGTCGAGAGAAGCTTTTGATACTGACTTTCTAAAATTGGTCTACTGTCAATTTGTTTAACTTGTTTTTTGAAGAAAACACTACTTGCAAACAAAGTAAGCGCTAAAACTGAGAGTATTAATACCAGTCTTTGAGCTTTGCTCATTGGTGGTTTAGGTGCTTTTGCCATAAATTACCTGCTATGAAACTATTTGATAAATTTTTGTTGAAATTACTATAAATTGCGAATTAATATTTTGCTTAAGCCAATAACTGTTTTGTAATCTAAGCTGTGAAAAGTTTGAAACCTAAATTACTTAATAATTTCTCAAATTGATTTTTTAAGTCTTGATAAAGTTAAATCTACTAAATTAATTCCATTAGATTAATTCCTCCTTATTGAAATTATTTAACCTTCAACTTGTCAATCATTGAAAATAAAGTGAATCAGAATCAATCAAAAAAAGTAGCTCTCATAACTGGTGCATCAAGAGGTATCGGAAGAGAAATTGCTCTAACCTTGGGTAAAACTGGTGATTACAAAATAATTGTCAACTATCTTTCTTCGGTTGAATCAGCAAATAAAGTTGTGGATGAGATTAAAAGCTCTGGGAGTGAAGCAATTGCAATTCAAGCAAATGTTTCGGAAAAAGATGAAATACAAAAATTGGTAAATGAATCAATTAATGCTTTTGGGAAAATAGATGTACTCGTCAACAATGCAGGGATTACTCGGGATAATTTACTTATTCGAATGACTAAGAGCGAATGGACAGATGTGCTAAAGACCAATCTTGAAGGTGTCATTGTTCTCACAGAGGCAGTACTCACCCATATGACAAGCCAGAAATCTGGCAAGATTATTAATATTACAAGCACTGTAGGCGTTCATGGAAATGCAGGTCAAGCAAATTATGCAGCGGCCAAATCAGCTTTAATCAGTTATACAAAGATCAAAGCTAGGGAACTAATGCCCTTTATAAGAGTCAATGCTATTGCACCAGGTTTAGTCAAAACTGATATGACATCTAAATTTGATTTAGGTAAATTGTCAGAAACCAAGCTTGGAAGAGCGGCTGATCCCAAAGACATTGCTGAATGTACATTGTGGTTAGCAGGTTCTGGGGGAGATTATGTAACGGGGCAAATTATAGAAATTGATGGAGGCTTATTTTTGTGGTCTGATGTTGAAGCTTTAGCTCATTAATAGAGCAAACTAAAGCTAGCACAAACAAATGGAAGATTAATAAAGATCACAATTGAAGAGATTCTTATTAATCTGAATCGGAAGGAGAACGGAAACATGAGATCAATCACTAAATTTGATTCGGGAGATTATTGATTCCCTTCAGATTTTGTTTCAAATTTTTTCTCAGCAATACACTAAAATTGATAATACTTAAAGAAATTGCCTAACAATTCACCACAAAATTTGTATATTGATCCTAATCAAGAAGAAGATTTAAGGAATTTGTCTAGCCGCACTGAGGAGTTGTTGGCAAGGTTAGATGAGTTGTCTAGCAATTTAAATTCTAATTTGCATAATAGACCCAGACCTCAATTTGACTCACGTGTTGATGCTCAAATTAATTCACAGCTTAATTCGCAAAGCTATACCAAACCAAACTATGATGCACAGTCTTTCATGGATAGATCAATAAATCCAAATAATTTTCAATCTAATTATCAAAACCCAGAAGCGAATTTACCAGCTCCAATCGATAATAGCCCAATAAAAAACAACCAAAATAATGGGCTTTCTTTTCAACCAATTGAAATACCTTCAAATCAGATCGTAAAACCAACTTATCAGTATTCCATTCCAATTAATACTCACTATGTTGAAAAAAGTGAGAAGAGTATTCAAACTTCTACCAATGGAGGTTTTCTGAGCAAGGAAACGTCTGTTTTTACTGAGAAACGTCATTTTGGATTATCGGATCAAGTAGCAAGTCCTGAACTCAATAATCAAGTCTTTAATAATCAAAGTCAGCCTAATAATATTTTGAATAGCAGTTTGGCTGAATATTTGTCACAAAAACCAGTTAGAAATGCTGCTCAATTGTCTGAGTCACAAAACATAAAGCAGCCCATTAATCAGCAAAATATTTCACATAATAAGCAACCTGAACCTATTAAAACTTTTCCAAAACATGATTTGAGTTTTATGGATAGTCATAAATCTCCACTTGGAACTCTGGAAAATAGAAATAAGCAAGCTTATAATCCATATGTTCAGGCCTCCTATTCTCAAGAAGAAGAAAATTATCAGACTAACTATCAAACTGAGCAAAAAGCTTTATTAACTGCTCAATCAAATACCCAGTCAAATATTCAACAGAATAATCATCCAAACAGGCAATCACAATTAAATTGGAGTAATAATTTAAATAATTCTGATGATTTAATAAATCCCTATCAAGATCAAGATATTCACTATCAACAACAGGCTCAGGGACATAGACTTGCTTCTGCTCCATATAGACGAGCAAACCAGGATTATGAGCAATATGGTTTAAACGATCAACATCTAGATGGACACAATCTCAATATTCACAACAATATTCATAATGCGAGACAATCAAATCAATATCAGCAAGTTGTAATGGATTATCCACCAGCAAGGCCTAGATATGATGAGCGAAAGAATCACAAAAATCATTACACAGAAACAAATTCAGAAATTTCTTTGCAGCCATCATCAGCTTTTTCTTTTGAGCCAGGCCAGACTAGAAGAGCTTCTGCTAAAAGAGGTTTGAATACAGCTTCTAATAATCAGAATACTAATCAAAATTTCTTTGGATTTGGCAAACCCGAAAGAGCATATGCAGATAATAGAGAGAATTTATTTGAGCCACCCAATCAATCTATGGGTCAAGCTCCTAATTCTAACCGTGAATTTCGCAATAGTATGGTGAAGTACGCAAATCAAAATCATTCTCATCTAAATAAAGATAAAGAAGTTTTTAGATGGTTTGCGGTTGCCGCTCCTATATTTGCCTTAGCTATTCCATTTGCAACAATCAATTTCTTTTCATTATCTTGGATTGCTTCTTTGGCTATTTGTAGCATTGCGCTTTTCTTTGGTTTGTTTATAAGTATTATTGCTTGGCGCTTAGTTGAAATTTCAGAATTAGTTCGCTGGGAGCATGGGCAAATAATGGTGATTCAATCCATACTCAATGAACGTACTCAATAAAAATGATAGTGAAAAAATTAAAATGATTGAAATTTCATTGTCAGATTCGAATGAGTGCCTTTCTGTATACTCAAATTGAGGAACTCAAAAATAAATATTTATGTGTCATGAATATTTTTAGTTAAATAAATGAGGTTAGAGAAATAAATAAAGTAAGAATAGATCATCAAATAATTTTAGATTTAATACCTGGAAATTCAAGAGTATTAGATCTTGGCTGCGCTGATGGTACTCTATTGAAGTTATTAGAAACAAAGCAAGTATTAGGTCAAGGTATTGAAATCGAAAGCACAAGAGTTGGAGAAGCTGTTGCAAAAGGTATTAGTGTTATTCAATACGATATCGATGATGGATTAGCTGAGTATAAAGACTATTCATTTGATTATGTTATTCTCAACAAAACTCTTCAAGCTACTTATAATCCATTGCTAGTCATGAAAGAAGCCGTGAGAGTTGGCAAAAAAGTAATAGTAAGCTTTCCCAATTTTGGACATTATATTATTCGTGGTCAGTTATTCTTTTTAGGTACTATGCCAAAAAGTAAAGACCTACCCTATGAGTGGTATGACACACCTAATATTCACTTGGTTACAATTTCTGATTTTGAAAAATTTTGTAGAGATCATCAATTTAAAGTAATTCAAAAATTCTTTTATGATGATGAGAAAAAGCTTTTACCATTTATACCTAATATTTTGAGTCCTTATGCTCTATTTATTTTGGAAAGCATAAAATAATTTTTTTGATTATTAGCATTAAAACTTGATTGAGAGGAGTGGGATTCAATTCAGAATACTTGTAAAATATTTACACTTAGAAGTTTGAATACAATCCAATAACCAAAGGATTGAGTTAGTACTTCATAAGAGTATAGAAGACTAGTAGAACTATCCAACGATTCATACTTAGACAAGTTACAAAAGAAAAAGCCTTACCAGAAGAGAATAAGTTATATCTCTTAGGCAAGGCAAAATTTACTTAAAATTTTATTTAGCGATTATTTATTTTATAAAATTATTTAACTGAGATCTGTGCTGACTTTGTGAACCTTAAAGTCATTTTTTCCCCGGAATTAATGTTTACATCTTTTCCTTTATCAAAGCCAGAAGCAACAACTCCTGAAGCAGCTCCAATACCTGCACCAATAGCAGCTCCCTTTCCTAGCCTTCCACCAGAGACAGCTCCACCAACCAAGCCTCCAAGTGCTCCTACGCCAGCACCTACAGCAGTATTCGCAGCTACTTTTCCAACTCTTTTACCAGTTGTAGTTCCTTTGATAATTGTTCCATCTGCATCAGAATTAACAACATAAGCATCGCCTGAAATCACACCAGATTTTCCATCAGGATAGGTAAGTTGAACGGCTTTAAGCTGAATTTCTCCTGGTTTATTAAACCCTCTGCGCGCTGGACTAACTCGTGAAACGGTAAACTCAACTCTTGTACCAGCAGGAATACTATTTAAACCTTGACTTAAAGTTATATATCCCCTATCACCAACTCTGGCAGATGATGAATTGATACCGCGATCTACAGTCCCAGAGGAAGATGCACCTGATTGAATAGAAACTACTTCACCAGAAACAATATTGCCAATTGGCTCAGTTTGCAAATCGTTATTAGCTCTTGCAACTGGAGCAAAACTTAGAAACATTGTTGTAAAAGAAAGAGTTAAAAGAGCTATTTGAAAATTTGGGTTTTTATTTTTTTTCATGGAAGTCATTAATCCTTTTGTATAAGCATTCGTATCTTCCACTCAATTTATCAAGTAATTGATTTCTTTATAAGGTATTGTCGTGAATATATATTAAGTTTTGCGTTAGCGTACTGTTAATTACAAATTTAAAAGGAATCAAAAAGAATCAAACGAAGTCATGTTTTCAATCAATTGTATAAGAACCTAATAGATGAACTAAGCCACTGCTGCTGCTGATTTCACTTCTGTTTTTCTGGCTATTGCAATTGAGGCCACAAAAGCAATAAGTAAAAGAATAGAAATTAATTCAAAAGGTAAAAGTTGCTCAGATAACATCCTATTCCCAATTTCAACAATTGAAGGATTTGAAGTCGCTCCAAGATAATCTTTTTGAATTTGAGCATAACCTACAAAATCTTTTACTCTCAGTCTAAATGGTGGGTAATAAGCCAAACCAATAAAAGAAATGGCCATAGTCAAGAAAAGGGAAAATGGAATAAGAAAAGTTGCTAAAGGTCTAAAGAAAGATTGGAATTGGCTTTCAATTATTTCTTTAGGTTCTTCTGCATTGTCCATAGAACCCGTCAAAAGCATAATCGCAAAAATCACAACCAAAGTAATACCAACTGCATATATTAAAATTTGCGAAGCGGCTACCAATTCAGCTCCAAGCACAAAATACAAAAGCGCAATAGCTCCAAAACATCCGATTAAGGTAAAACCTGCTCTAACCAAATTTTTCTGCACTACAACTGCCAATGCTGTTAGAAGAACAATAGAACTAATTACAAAAAATATTGGATCATTCTGAATTTGCTGAATGAACAATTGACCTATTTTGGTAATTAAATTGGGGTTACTGGACATAAATAGTAATGATTAGAGTGGGCAGTCGGAGTAAATAATCAAATGGAAACTTTAACCAACAGAGAACTAATTGAACAAAAGTCTAACATGATATTGCACATGAAAGCTATGTCGGGGAAATATGTACTAGGCGTTCAGGTCATGAGTTTGGATATGCTTTGGAATGAAGCTGATTCTTATAAATTGATTTGCAAAGTAGAAAAGTTTTGAAAAAACTAGCAAGAATTATTTTTTGCTAAATTAATACTCTTTGGCTTTATATGCTGGTTCGGTAAAATTGCCGCTCCAAGAAGTTGGCGATTTTGAAGCATAAATATTGATGCGGGTTTGATTAACCACAAAAACTGTCTGTGAAGCACGATACCCCGCCTATTGCAAATGTGCTGTTATAGGCGGGGCTTCTTCTTCCGTCTATGCTTGAATGAGGGGTTGAAATTGTCAACTTAATGGTGAATTTACTTTGTTTAAAATTGGAAGTCGTCCGTGATTATTTGTGAATTGATTTAGCCAAGTCCTTTCAAGTTTCGGTAAATTTGCAGGGTCGAATGTTGCGTAGTAAAACCAAATTGCTTTGCCGTCTGCTGTTGGATTTGTTTTTTCGGGATTGTCTAAATGTTGTTTGAAGCGATTGTGAAGGTCAACTGCTAAACCTATGTAAAGAATGTCGTTGTCAAATGTTGTAAGAACATAACAGCCATTTGTTTTGGGAACGTTTTTATATTCAATTAATTTGAATTGCACTTTGTCCAAGGGTTTGGGAGTCAATTCGTCTATTTTCATATTTCAATTTCTTTTACAAAGTTTGATTTGTGAAGTGCTTTTACCATTTCTGTATTTATAACATTCAAAGCTCCGGAATTTAGGAAACTTGCTTTTCCACCTTTCACCCAAAATTCTGTGTGTCCAGCACCTGCATAGTCGCCTTCCATATTTTCAAAAGCCTGATTTAATAATGGTTCCATTGTTGCCACTTTAAAGTCGCCAATGTTTATCATTTTATTGAAAAACGGAACACAAAATTTACAGAATAATTCAACACCATTGTATTTGAATAATACTGTTGGTTCGTCAGTTCCAATAATATTTGTAATCGCTTTCCAATAATTCAAGAAAATTTTGTGCTGCTTGTCAGCAGGATAAATTGTCAAAGGATTATTTGCAACTAAAACATATTTTTTGATTGACTTTACAAAACTTTTTTGGTTAACAGTAGTGTCTTTGTTTTCATCATTTGCCATTTCAATTCTGTTATACCAAGGACTTTCTTTATCGTTGTTCAAGAAATCAACATATTGCAATGCTTTTTCATCTTCGCCTTTCTGAACTGAATTTGAAATCCATTTTGGTAAGTTGGGAATGTCTTCAACTTCCAGTGCGTTTGTAAGCCTTGCATAAATTCTTTGTTCAACTCCTTTTTCTACGCTTTTCTGTGTCGTGTTGACTATTAGGAAATGACACATTTGTGCAATTTTTGAAAGGTTGATTGCAATGTTTACCGGAACTTCAAAATCTAAAACTCTTGGATCTTTTTCTGCCGCCATTTTCAAACCTTCAACACGGTGCTGTCCGTCAACAACGCTAAAAGGTCCAATTGCATCAATGTCTATTTCAATAGTGTTGTTTGCAGGATTAAATCCAATGTTTTTGTGTGTCGCCATAAAAATACTGGTCGGCAAAAAGGCATCTTTTGTTTCTTGTCCTGCAACAATATAATCAGCAAGTTTTTTCGCTCTTGCTTTATTTAAAAGTCGCTGATAACCTTTGTCACCTTGGTCGTCTGGGTCAAGTGTTTCAACGCTATAAAAGTTTGGAATCAGTAAGTCTGAAACTTTTAAAGAAGTGGCATAAAGTGTAAGTCCACCTTGTTTGACTAATGATGCTGGTCTTAATATTACTTTGCTCATATTTTATTTATTTGTTTGTTTATGTTGTGTGTGTCGTCATAGCCTTGCTGTTAACTAGTTTTTATACTAACATATCTTAAATTAGCTATTGAAATCATTCGCACAACAAGCTATTCCAGTATTCAAAGCGTGACATGAAATCAAATATTGAACTTTTGAAGGATATATTATTTGTAAGAAATTATTGATTTAAAGCTAGATCACCGTAAAGAACCAACTGCAGACTTGATATGACCAGGAGCTTCATTTCCGACAATAACCATTTTGTGTCTGTTGCTACCACTTTTTGAATTCCCCTCAATGGCACCTAATGGAATGCCTTCAATTGCTGCAATAAATTTCAATAGAGTTGGTCTTCTATTTACCAGACCAGCTTCTTCAAAATTTAGTAATAATTTCAAGAAAGAATAAAGGCCTAAATCGGCAGCTGATAATAAATTACCTGTGAGAAAAGCGGCACCCTGAGCATTTGAGCAATCAAGTCTATCTGAAACTAAAGGCAATAAATCTTCTTCAAAACGTTTTTTTGCAAAAGAGCAAGCTAAATCTTTGTTTGGAAAATTAGAAAGGAGATAATTGATATTTTCTTGAACATATAATTTCAATTTTAAATTATCAATTAATCCATCTTCGCGGGCTGTCCATTTCATTACCGATTTATCCAAATTAACTTTGTTGAGAAATTGCAAACAGAAAAAAGGGATTTTAAAAGACTCATCAATCCAATCCTCTAAAAGACTTATTTCAAAACTCAGGGCTGGATTTTTTTCATGAAATAAAGAATTCTCTAAAAAAGTAGCATCGAGTGTTTTAAGAATTTCGGTTGAATCATTCACCCAAACTTGTTCTGAGCTTTGTTGATGTTGAATTTTGAGTTGAGGAAATTTATTGAAGCCATGCCTTGATTCAAGTTTGCAAAAATTACCAATAGCTTGAGGGTTCCAATTGCTAACCCAATATTCGATATCTCGACAAACTAATAATTTATATTCAAAAGCAAGTTTGGCTTTCAATGAGTAAGGACATAAATCTAAAACATTCAAAACATAATTATTTTTTGGATATTTTAAATTTACTTTAATTGTAGTCAAGTCATAGCTTGGATCTAAACTTGAATCGATTTCATCAATGACTGGGCTCATAATATTCCTCCATCTTCAATAGAATTTATTACTCTATTGTTTTGGTCAACTTGTATTTTCAATTGCTTAAAATCTTTTATCTCTTCATCATTGAGTTGGCAATAGTTCAAAATTATGATTAAATCACCGGGTTTGCAAAGATGAGCCGCAGCTCCATTAACTTGAATTGTTCCGCTTCCCGCTTCGCCAGGAATAGTATAAGTGACAAATCTATTCCCATTATTAATATCCAGAACATGAACTTGCTCATAAGGCAATATTCTAGAAGCTTTTAGCAAATCAATATCAATTGTTATACTGCCTTCATAATCCAAATCGGTTGAAGTAATCGTTGCTCTATGTATTTTTGAATGAAAAAAAGTTCTAAGCATAGTCGAGATATATCTTAAGTGTCATATCTTATCTCATGTCCTAATCTCTAAGTGAAATTCTAAGTGAAATAAGCGTTATCAAAAAAACGTTTTTTTTACAAATTAGCACAAACCCAATCTCCTATTACTTCTCCTTTACAAACAGTGTTTATAAATATTGTTCATACACAGCGTTTACACAAGGATTGTGATAATTAAGCTATTATCATTTTTACATTTGCTTCACAATCATACTTGAATACATGACAGACAGAAATTCTTCCAAAAGCAATTTACCCATCAGCTCAAGCAATTCATGTTTATGCAATCAAGCCCAAAATAAAGAAGGCCACATTAAAACGAGCGGTTTTTCTAAATTATTGAAGTCATATCTTTTAATTGTAATTTTAGGAATTAGCAATATTTTGCCTTTTGCAGCAGCTTTAGCTGAACCGAAAAATCAAGATGATATTTTAATCGGCAAAACTTTTATGGACAATCAAGTCGATAAAATGCTTAAAAAATTCTCAAAAAAAGAAAATCCAGTTGAATCTTTATATGAAGGAAAAAAAACAACCAAAGAAACAAATCAAACAAACAATAAGCAAGCAAAACAAAAACTAGCTCTTCCCATAAGAACTAATAGCAGTCAAAGCGCATCATCCTCGCAGAAAAACTCTAAGAGCAATGAATCGCAAATCAAAAATTCCAAACAAAAAAATTCCATAACAATAGAAGATGCTTATGCTCCCGTTGAGAATGAGAAGAAAGCAACATTTAGCAAACAAACTTCCCAAAGCTCAAAGAAAGCCTCTAATAAGAAGAATAATAATGTAATTGCTGAAAAAGAAATAAAAGCGACAGAAGAAAATGTCAATAGTTCTAATACAACTTCTAATCTAAATTCGGATCAAACATTTCAAAAACAAGATCCGCCTGATAGTGAATACGCTCAAGATGAAGTTAAGCCTCAAAACAACTCTCAGGCCGTATCAGATACCAACTCTTCAGCCAAAGCATCAAAAGGAGAATATTTTAATGACAATGAAGAAATAGTTAGTAAACAATCGCCTGAAGAGAAAGCCGAAACTATTAATGAACAAAATTCTTCTAATGCTAATGAAAATACAAAAGCAAAGCTATCCACGGAAGATCAGAAAGACGAAGATGAACTTAATCAAATAACTAAGGGAAATAAGAAGAATAAAAAGGAAATAATTGACACTATAAACTTTATTCAGCCCTCATTAGAGCTAAGCCAAGAAGATATGGTAAAAGTTGATTTGGCTCTCAGCCGAGCTGAACAGGAACAGCTAACAATTTTGTGGAGAGCAACTTTAGAAAGAAATAAAACCATTCATTTCATTGTTGAGAAGCTAACGCCTGATGATCAAAATAAAAAGAAAAATCAGGTTTTAAGTCAAATTCTGAATACCGCAATTTTCTTGCCATTTTATGCTCTGCAAGCAGTTGCTCCAGCTGATACATCTGGTATGGCTAGTTATTTGGGTGCAGGACTTGCCAGCGATTTGATCAATGGAAAAGCCAAGAAAAATGGCGATCGTATGCAACTCAGTCAAACTGAAATGGTCATAATGTTTATGATGATTGATCAAGTTGCAGAACGTCTGAGAAATCAATTTCATTTATACAAACAAGAAAAAGTGGATGAAGTCCTTGCGCAAAATGAAATGGAAGATGCTCAAAGAGAAGCAGTTGCAGCCTTAGAAATTCAAAGTCCGGCTAGTCAGTTTTTATCGCAAGTCAGAGTAAGACAAATAGAAAGAGAATTAAGAAGAATAAGACTGAGAATGCGTTCCAATAGGCTTATTTTGATTGATTTATGCGGAACTGAGGCCGTTGGACAAGTTGATGAATTAATGAGTAAAGAAATTCAAGCATTAACTACATTGTAAATTGCATTTTAGTATCTAAATTTTTGTATGCAGAGAAAGATTTTTGATGAGTAATCAACTTCATTTTTCCTTAGCTGTTTGCTATTGGTGAAATACTTGTTTTGAAAAGCTTAAGAGAGGAGTCATTTTTGATCCATCTCTCTAGAAGCTTTCTTCTCTGACTCCAATGATAAAATTATTAAAACTTTCGTTTGTTTAATGCAGTTGAGGGGTTGTAAGAAATTATGAGTGATGTTTTTAATCAAAAAATCAATGAATCCAAACTAAGAGATTGTCAAATCGAGGCATATGCTGCTCTAAAATCTCACTTTTCTTCAAGTTCTGCTAATAAACATGTTCTAATTCAATTACCTACCGGAACTGGTAAGTCTGCTTTAATCTCTATTATTCCTTTTCAATTAGCAAAGAAAAAGGTTTTGATAATAACTCCTAATTTAACTTTGTCAGAGCAGCTTAAAGATGACTTAGACATCATCAATAATCCAAACAAAAATGTTTATGAAAAGTTTGAAATTTTTCCTGCTGCTACCTTAGCTGAATTAGAACTTCATGTATTGAAATTAGATAGTAATGGTAATTATTCAGATATTGATAATTACCAAATTATTGTCTCTAATTATCATCAATTCGGTGATATAGAGAAATGGTTTAAAGATCGCAAGGATATTTTCGATTTAATAATAATAGATGAAGCACATCATCAAAATGCAAAAACTTACCAAGAAATCATTGCTTTTTTCAGTGATTGCAAAATTATCAGTTTGACTGCAACACCCTTTCGGTCTGACAATAGTAAGGTTGAAGGTGAGAAAATCTATAGTTTTTCATTTAAAAGAGCTATTCAATCAAAATACATAAGAAATATCAAAGCTCAAAGTATTTCACCAGATCAGATTGAACTCAGTTTTTTAGATCAAAATAATACTAAGTATTCGTTGAACGAGATCATGAAGATGAAGGAGAACGCATGGTTCAGAAAAGGAATAGCGTTTTCTCAAGATTGTTGTGATTCTATCGCTTCACTAGCAAAATCCAAACTTATTTCATTAAGAACGAATTTTCCTAATGAATTTCACCAAATCATTGCAGTCGCAATGTCTATCCGCCATGCAAGAGAGTTTGTGAAATTGGCTTTTGAAAAATTGAACTTAAGAGTTGGTATTGTGAGTTCTGAAGACAAAAGTACTAATACTGAAGTGCTTAAAAAGTTAAAAAAAGAGAAAATCGATGTAATTATTCATGTTGGAATGATTGGAGAAGGATTTGATCATAATAGACTTGGAGTAGCTGCCATATTCAGGCCATTTGCGAGCTTGAACCCCTATATCCAGTTTATAGGAAGGGTCATTAGAAACAATGGAAGTACAAAATATTCTTATGTTGTTTCGCACTTAGGTTTAAATCAAATCAAAAGATTCGAAGAATTTAAACTTTTTGATAGTGATGACGAAGAATTTTTACAAGAATTATTAAAAGTTTCTGGAACAAATACACAAACTATTGGTAGCGAAGATTCTTTTATAAATGAAAGTAATGAAAATGAAGAGAAGGAAACGAAAAGTCAAATAGCAAGAATTAACGAAACAGGTGATAAAACTGTAAATGTTGAGTCTCAATTTTTTAATGATGACAAAGTAACATCTGTCAAGGAAGCTATAGATAGCTTAAGCGAAGAAGAGAAGAAAAAATTGTTTTTGCAACTTGGCTATAAGTTAGACGTTACCATTACCACAAAAACTAAGAGTAGAAGAATAGATCCTCAAGCTAAAAGAATTTCAAATAAAAATAATCTGAATGAATTAGCGAAGAGTATTACTACTGATATCTTAAAAAATATAGGCCTATCAGGCAAACAGTATTACAATAGAGATTTTAATTATCGAAGTACAAACTTTGCTTGGATTCAAGCTCAAATCAGCAGAGATATAAACAAGAAGTTAAATATCCAAAGCGGGCAAAGAAATAAATTAACAAATGAACAACTAGAAGAGTTTCAAAAGTCTGAAGCTCTTTCCTCAATCAAGTCAGAAAGAACGATTTATTTTCAAGAGAAATTGAGAAGTAAAGGAAAGTAAATTGAAAAATCTCTTTATATACACATATTCATCTTTGTTTCTTTGTCATTAATTTGCTTGTATAGTTTCTTTTGATTTATGGATATAAGTTCTCAGTCTTCATAAACAAACTAGTGACAGATCCATTAAGCAAATATTGATAACTAACTTATACTCCAAAATGCTAAATACAAATTCTTACTTGAGAAAAAGCTTAAATAAATAGTTTTGATCAGTAGTTTTCTTTCTAACACAAAGCTTTTCCGATGCAAACAAGTTATTTAGATAATTGTTCTTCTTTTAGTTTAATGAATGCTGAATCGGTATCAAGTAATTCTCTAAGGTATGAATAATGCTTTTTTGTAAATTCTAATTGAATGACATTAGCTTCTTCATCGATATATAGCGGGGCAATAGCTGGAATAATAAAGTTTTTGTTTTCATCCAATCTATCAACTACCCAACCACCAGGATTACATAGACGGTAAGTAGACTGCCCATCAGGAGAAACAAACAAATCATTCTCGGGTTCATGCGTATGCCCAAAAATGAAAGTACTATTATTAAGTTCTGCAGGACTACTAATCAAATATTTGTTTATATATTCAGAGACAGTTGAATTCAAACTTCCCGTCAAGCGTTTATGCCTGGCTGAGCTAGCCTGCTGCTTTCGACCATAGGAAGTACTATGTTTGAAAATTAGTCTTTTTAGAAAATGTGGTCCAATTTTTTCAATAAAATAATCAGTCATAGTATCAATCGGGTTTTTGAACTTAGACTTTGGTTGAGTATTCCACTTATGAATTTTTTTGAAGAGCAGTTTAATTAATTGGTCAATCTGCTTGTTGTTATTACTCTTAAACATTAGATAGAGACGGTCAATCAGCTTTTGCTTACCAATATTATAGGCTTGCCCAAGGTTATACCAACCGAATTCTAAAAATGGGGAATTTAAAGCTTCTAAATCTTCAATACTTTCAGTTTGAATAGTTTGTGATAAAAAGTTGGAAGCAACAATATAAAGTTTTTGCAAAAAATGCCCATGGTGAAAATAAAAGTTTTTATTATTTATACTAATTTTGTAATTTGGATAAGTAACTTTAAAAGTATTATTTTCGTCAAGTAGTCCATCCAAGCAGGTATTTTGTAATGTAGATTCAGCTGATAAAGTTCTTGGATAAATAACTTGAGGATTATCCAATTTATTGAGTAAAAAAGTTTGCTCATTAATTTGTTGCCAAATGTGATGATCGTGATTACCTGGAATATAAACAAATTCTTCAAATAATTGTGATTCAATTAGCTTTCTAAAAAACCACTTACCATTTTGCATAGCTAGTCCATATGGCGCAAATGATAAATCGAATATATCTCCAAGTAATATAAGCTGTTGAATCTTTTTTCCTTGAGTAATTTCTTTAATATCATTAATTAATCTGTCTAAAATTTCATTCGCAAAAGTACGCTCAAAAGTATTCTCTGCATGAAAGTCATAATCAATTGCAGTTAATAGACTTGTTGAAGCGCCAAGATGAATATCTGAAATAATAAAAGCACTTTTAACCATAGTAAATATTTAAACTGCTGCAATAACTATTAACTAACTCATTATTTTATATGTTTATTTTCTTGTCCATAAGATTTCAACTTTTGCAAGATAAAATCAAGCAATTTCTATCCAGCTTTTATTCTCTAGATCCTGACAATTTTTGCCTGCATTTATACACCAATAATAGATTCAATCTCAGAAACTTCTTTGGGTATATCTTTGGTTAATACTTCAATTCCATTATTAGTAATCAAAACATCATCTTCGATTCTCACACCAATACCTCTAAAATCTTTGGGTATCGATGAATCTTCAGGATCAAAGTAAAGCCCTGGCTCAACCGTTGTTACCATACCAGGTCGAAGAATTCTTGATAATCCATCAGTATGAGGTTCAATATAGCTACCCAAATCATGTACGTCTAAGCCTAACCAATGGCCTGTTCTGTGCATGTAAAATTTGCGAAAAGCTTTTTTTTCTATTACTTCTTCAAGTGTACCTGATAATAATTTCAATTCAATAAGTCCTTGCGACAGTATCTTTACTGCTAAATCATGAATTGAATCAAAACTAATATTTTCTTCTTTAGTTGCCAATGCGCATCTTTCAATGCAGGCTTTTTGCGATTTTAGAACTAATTCATAAATATCTTTTTGCGCGGAATTGTATTTGCTTTCAACTGGAAATGTACGAGTGATATCGGAAGCATAATAATCTCTCTCACAGCCTGCATCAATTAATAACAGCTTTCCTTTTTCTAGCTTTTGATTATTATTCACATAATGCAAAATAGTGGCATTATTACCGCCAGCCACAATTGATGGATAAGCCCAATCAGCATTATGCTCACGAAAATATCCTTGTATTTTGCCTTCAATTAGATATTCTGCAACTCCTGCTTTAGCTTCTTTCATAGCTAACAGATGAGCTTGAGCACTAATTTGAGCGGCTTCTCGCATAAGTGAGATTTCATAATCATCTTTAAACAATCTCAGCTCCGCTACTAGATTTTGCGTATTGGTATAACGCTGAATTCTTTTGTTTCTGGCAATTTCTGCAATTTTATTTCTCAGAAAGCTATGAGAGTTTGGAGTGGTAGTATCAAAGTAAAAATGACTAATGCCAAGTAAGTATTTTTCTAAATAATCTTCTAATGATTTAAATTCATATACTTCATCAATTCCTGTTATGTGCTTAGCTCCATCAAGTCCTGCTCTATAACCAGTCCAAATTTCTTTTTCTTTTTCTCTTACTCTACAGAAAAAAACTTTTTTGGTTTCAGTTTTTGTTTTAATAATTAATAATGCTGATTCGGGTTCATTAAAACTAGTAAAATACCAAAAACTACTATCTTGTCTGAAATTATATTCAACATCAGAATTGCGATGTAAAGCAGGCGCAGCCAAAAACAAAGCTGCTGAACCCGTTTCCATTAGTTCTATGAATTTTCTTTGTCTAATTTCAAGAAGATTGTGAAGTATTTGCAATGTCATTGTGGCTAATTATTTTCTAAAATATTTGTCTATGAATCATAATCTAAGTACATTTATAGAATATTAAATCAGAAACAGAACATTTTACTATTTATAGTTTCCAACAATATTTTTGAGCTTTTATAAACTTTTGAATGAAACTAGAAATTTTCAATCAAGTAAAATGAATTTTTGAATTTCTGAAATTGAATTTAATTTAACTCTACGTTAAAACAGACAGCTAGGAATCATGAGTGACAATTTACTTAGTAAAACTTATTTCTTAGACACAATAGTTAGACTTAGGAAACAAGAAGAAATTATTTTATATGGTCAGGTATTGAATATTTCCTTAGTAGAAGAAGAAAAGGTAATTGATTTTTTAGAGACAGAGTATTATCAAGAATGCTTAGAATATCCTTTTGAATCTCCTCAATTTAGCACTCAAGCCGCGTTGTGGGGAGCAAAGATCCTGTATTTTTCTTCTCAACTAATACTGTATAGAGAATTTAGGACACAAGATATGAACGCATTTTTAGTAGCATATGAAAATGAAATTTCTCCTTCGGAATTATTATCAGCAGATTTATGTCTAAGATTTATACCCCAAATACTGCATCATATTAAACTTATTGATCCCACTGATACGCTCATTGATATCTTAGAAAAACATTTATCTTTCTGGCATTACTCAAAAATCGGATATACCTCTAAGCTAGACGAAATAAATTTAGGCATAATTTATTCAAATAAATGTTTGGAACAATTATATGTTGATAGAATAATTTCAAGGAAAGATCATCGATTAGCACAACTTCCCATGCTTAAAGAAAAAGTAATAGCAAGTATGGGTAATTTTGCTTCTCATTTTTGGAAAGAGCTGTAACCATAAAGTCAAATGAATCAAGTAGATAAATTAATTGGGGTTCTAAATTACTTAAAGAGTGTTTTTATTGGAAAAGATGAAATTGTTGATTTATTAGGTGTAAGCCTTGTTGCGAAAGAAAATCTTTTTTTACTTGGCCCACCAGGTACTGCTAAAAGTGCAATTATTCGCCTTTTCTCCAAATGCATAAAAAATGGCAAAAATTTCGAATATCTTTTAACTAGATTTACCGAACCTAATGAAATATTTGGTCCTTTTGACATCAGGAAACTTAAAGATGGCGAACTTATAACCAATACTGAAGGTATGATGCCCGAAGCATCTTTGGTTTTTCTTGATGAAATATTTAATGCCAACAGCGCAATTTTAAATAGTTTATTGATGGCACTAAATGAAAGAGTATTTAGAAGGGGAAAAGAAACAAAAAAATTACCAACTCTTATATTTGTAGGAGCAAGCAATCAATTGCCTGAGGATGAATCATTAAATGCTTTACTTGATAGATTTCTCATTCGGGTGAAATGTGATTATGTAAATCCTGATTTGTTGAATGATGTTTTGACGGCAGGGTGGAATTTAGAAAATAGATCTGAGTCAGAGCATCCTTTTATAACATCTGAGGAAGTAAAAGAATTGCAATTGATGTCTCGTAGTATTGATTTATCCCTAATAAGGACTCAATATATAGATATTATTAGAAGTTTAAGAAATACTGGCATAAAACTTTCTGATCGTAGAGCCGTAAAATTACAAAATTTGATCGCAGCTAGCGCATTTATAAGCAAGAAAAAAGAAGCGTCTATTTCTGATCTATGGGTGCTTAGATATATTTGGGATACTGAAGAACAGCTCGAAATTCTGGCAGGTCTTATTAATAATGTAATAGAGAAAGATAATTCTGAGTCTCATCACCCTCAAGCTTTCTCTAACAAAGCTCCAAATGCAGAGGAATTAATGAGTGAATTAAACGGACTTTCTAATAAATGGTCTGAAGAATCTATTTCTTGTGAAGAGCAAAATATAATTAAAGATAAATTGCGGTTTTTGCAATCTCGTTGTGATTGGATTAAAAATCATGAACAAAAACAATATCTACAAAATGAAGTTGATAAATTATGGAAACAAATTCTTCAAACGATTTAACTTATATTCTGCAAATTCATTATAAAGATCAAAATTATTTAGGACAAATGAGGCATTGGAATAATCTCAAGATATCTTTTGCTGATGAATTTTATTGGGTGAAAGACTTTAGTTTGTCTCAAATTAATTCTATTGAAGTACAAAGTATTCCTTTCAAAATGATTTATACACTATGTGACAATAAATTATTTTTGTTGGATTCTCTTTTACCCACTAGAAAAATGCCTTCTGTTCTTTGGAGTCCAATTGAAAAAGTTTTGAAAATTGAATTGCCAAAGCGTAATCACAATTATTTTGGTATTACGCAAAAAGTACCAATCAATATTATTCCATCAATAAATGAGAGAGAAGTATTTGCATTAGAAACTACCCTTTATTTATTAGAACAGTATTTAGACAAAGCATCAAACATTCGTAGTAAAGATTTGAAATGGGTTATTCTAGAGCCAGATAAAGCCTTAATTATTGGAACTCCAATTTTGCCTATTCAAGGGAACACTTTTTGGAAGAAAGATAATTTTTTAATACCTTCTGGTTACGATTTGGATTTGCATATACTATTTGATGAGATTAGAAAAATTCTGAAAGATGAATCTGAAGACTGGATAGTATGGTCAAGAAATTCTAGCATTTTCCACATATCACGTGAGCTACTCAAGCCTCTTTCAATTAGTTCATTAAGACTTAGTCGAAATTTTACTCAAAAACATTAATTATAAAAAACAGAGAAATGGAATTTTACGATTATTTTCAAACAAATGTAAATTACTTTTGGTCATGGGAAGAAGGCACTGAACTATTGTCAATTGATGGTGGACATACTATTGCATACAGAAAACATATCTCAGCGATATTAGATTATCTTTCTGAATATGGAATACCACCATTTGGATCATTGTTATTAGTAATTATTGCTACAAATAATACTTTTGGTAATTCTCTTATGCTTGTTGAAAAGATTGTTTGACCATGATCCGAAAAAGGGGACAAATTGAACGCAGAACAAGTCAATAGTAAAAAGGAGTTCAATTAATGTCCAAATACGAAAAAGAATTCAAAGA
>Ga0208362_1000176_pt1 | contig 22029 bp, 20 predicted proteins | sample LakMenEpi13Oct10_FD_150693 | JGI IMG/M metagenome (GOLD analysis project Ga0208362, IMG submission 150693) | Freshwater microbial communities from Lake Mendota, WI - 13OCT2010 deep hole epilimnion (SPAdes) | ecosystem: Environmental > Aquatic > Freshwater > Lake > Epilimnion/Euphotic zone ... | reverse complement strand
TTATGGACGGTGTTGGCGTATTTGTTGAAGTTGGAGTTCTAGTTTGAGTTGGCGTAGGTGGAGGTGTAGTTCCAACTGTTGCGGTCTGAGATGGTGTCGCAGTTTGTGTTGCAGTTACACTAGGTGTGATACCTGCCGTCGCTGATGGAGTGTTTGTTGGAGTTGATGTTACTGAAGGTGTCGGTGTCGGAATATTACTACAGTATTCGCAAGAAGAATAAATTTGAACAATATTTCCAAGGTTACTATTAGATGACAAGTTGTTATCATCTCGTGTATAAACCACACAACGATTAGTTCCATTAACCTGTACAAACATTGTCATACCAACTATTACAGGAGTTCCGCTAAATGACAATGTATCATTAGTATAGAATTCCTCTCCTGTGTCACAATCAGTCAATACTTTAACTGACACACAACTGAATGTTTGGTCTAACATTTCAAATGTTACATTACCTCCTATTGAAACAGTTCTTGTAAGTGTAACTGAAGGAGTCAACGTCACCGTTGGAGTGGTTGATGTATAACCACTAATAGAAAAATCTATACCCAATCCAACACAAGGACTGCTAGGTGTTGGTGAAGGTGTTGGTGTAACACCTATAGAGTCGATTATAAAATTTACATCATCACAAGCAACACTTGGAGTTGGCGTTGGAATTGGTTCCCAATCACAATCAAAGTATGCGTTGAAATCAAAAGTAGAACAATCAATCGGAGTTGGCGTCGGAGTAGGACATATACCTCCCTCAAAATCATTAGCAGAAATGTCAGGACACTGTGAATTACATGGATTAGAACCTCTCAATATACAAGCTCCTCCCAAAGAAGTACTCAAACACCAATATTGAGTTGTATGATAAATGACCGCAGAAGTTAATCCATCTCCAGAATAATAAATTCTTGAATTGTATGTTCCAGCTGATTCATAATTTCCATTGTATCCTGAGAATGATGGTAGAGTTGTGTAAAAACAGAAATCTGTGAACGCACAAGCCGATGGAGACGCTGAAACTGTTGGTGTTTGAGTTGGTGTAGATTGTGGAGTATTAGTCGGTGTTGGAGTCGGAACACACAACAAACAATTATCATAATCAGGATCTCCCATGTAAGGACCACCTGGTCCAGAAAATTCAACAAAACTATAACACTCGCCATTGTAAAGATAGGCCGCTCCAACAAATGCAGTGTCCTCATTAACATTAGCATAAAATACACTACCGTTAGAACACTTATATAATAATGCCGCAGTTATATTTGTTCTCGGACACAGAGAATCTGCACAGTTTGGAATTTGTGTAAATGTAACCCCTAAGGAGTCATATATAGTACCCGTAGTGAATCCACTTACAATTGTAGCACATCCTTCGAATTCCGAACTACCAGTAATGTAATATGTATTCCCAATTGTAACAGGTATACTTGGTCCTCCAAATCTGAATATGTTAGACCCATTTGTACAATCTTGGAACTGTACAATAACACTATTCGTCGCACTTGGAGTTTGAGTTTGGGTCTGAGTCTGTGTTGGAGTATTTGTTGGTGTTTGTGTTTGCGTAGGTGTTTCTGTTGGGGTTTCTGTTGGAGTGCTTGTGTTCGTCGCCGTTTGTGTGGGAGTCTCAGTAGGTGTTGGTGTTTGAGTTTCAGTAGGTGTATTGGTTGCAGTTTGTGTTGGAGTCTCAGTAGGTGTTGGTGTTTGAGTTTCAGTAGGTGTATTGGTTGCAGTTTGAGTCGGAGTTTCGGTAGGTGTCGGGGTATTGGTAGGAGTCTCTGTTGGAGTTGATGTCGGTGTTTCTGTTGGAGTAGCCGTCAACGTAGTCGTTGTCGTAGGAGTCTGTGTTGGAGTTTCTGTAGGTGTTTCTGTAGGCGTTTCTGTAGGAGTACTGGTCTGTGTCTCAGTTGGAGTAGCCGTCAACGTGGTCGTTGTCGTAGGAGTTTGTGTTGGTGTCTCGGTAGGCGTTTCTGTAGGAGTAGGCGTTGGAGTTTCGGTTGGTGTTTCAGTTTGAGTCGGTGTTGGAGTTTCTGTTGGTGTTTGAGTAGGAGTTTCTGTTGGTGTTGGAGTTGGAGTTTCTGTATTGGTAGGTGTTGGAGTTGGAGTTATTCCCTCAATACATCCTCCACAAAAAGTTTCAGAAACTTGGACAATAGTTAACCCTACAGTTGCAGTAACACTTCCGAGTATAGCACAGAAATAACCTGTACCTCCAGGAAATGGAACGTTAGTAATTGATTGTGAAACGTAATTGCAATCCAAATAGGATATAGAGTTTACTCCACTAGGTTCTCCATCATTGGTATATTGATAACAAACACAATTATCAAGTGGTGTTTCAGTTGGTGTTGGAGTATTTGGAGGTGTTTCAGTTGGTGTTGGTGTGTTAGTAGGAGTCTCAGTTGGTGTCTGAGTTATCGCTGCGGGTGTACAACCACTCTGTCCTAATACTAATTGTAAGGAACCGTTGACGGTGTGTTGAGGTAATATAGTCGCCGACGCATTATCCCAAGTCCAATAAAATCCACTTATAGGATCAATATATGCTTGGTTAGTGAGACTCGGTATAATTGTAGTATCATATAACGGTTCACCAATTTCACATGGATTTAGTGTAAAATAAATTCCAGCTGTAGGAGTATTAGTTGGAGTCGGGGTATTAGAAGGGGTATTAGTTGGTGTCTCGGTAGGAGTAGGAGATGCTGATGCTGGTGGTGGAGGCGATGAACAATCAATTTCAATCTGATAGTCGTCATTAATTGGAAATACCGGGTCAGCCGGCCCTACTAGAATGTCTATTGAATATGTTTTAGTATTATCATATACTAAACTTTGAAATGTAAATGACGTTGGTCCAGATAAAGATGCTCCCCAAGGACCCGCATAAGTCGCAAAACCTAACCATCCTGAAATTTCAACTGCGGACCCGTCTACTTTGAGTGTAAAATAATCAGGTCTACTTAGTACATTAACAATAATATCAATTATATCACCGTTAGGTAACCCGGTTAAGTCTAAGTCATATACCTGAGTAACTGAATCAGTACCATTATACCCACTAATTATAATTTGACCACAACTTGACATAAAATTTTTTTCTTACAATATAAATAACCCGATTTCAGGTTTTTACACTTTCAATAATATAGTTTTCTTAAAAAGTAAATAAAGTGGTATCTCGATAATATTTATAGTTGTATGAAACTTCTAAACACAATTCAAAATATTATCAAAGAGGCCGAAGAACAATATAACAATGCCTGTGATTCATGTGTCCCTGTGGAAGAATTGGACAGACTTGAAAAACATTACAAAGATTCACTCAAACTACTGAAGTTATATCAGTCTGAAGAAAAAAAGAAACGTTAATCATAGATTTTTTGTACTCTCTTTCATATATTTTTCCAATATGAAAGACCCATTGTTGGATTTACACCTGTCTAGAGGACTTGGTGATACTATTTGTTCTACCCCAGCACTTCGTAAATTATTTTTTGCATACGGAAAAAAAATCTCTGTATTAACTGACCATCCATATATTTTCAAAAACAATAAGTATGTGGACAAAATTTTCGATACCAAAGAAACTTCAAGAGAGAGTTTGGAAGAACAATATGAACTGTTAGTTAGTTTCGCCCCAAACTTAGAAAACCAATACAAATTAGGATTGCGTCATAATACAATGGACATCCGACAATTCCACTCATCAGGTTTGGGATTCACTCTATTACCTGATGAGTGTCATACAGAATTTGTGCCTGATGAGTGGAATCCAATCGAAAATTTACCTGATAAATTTGTTCTGATTCACCCTGTTCAAAGTTGGGCAGCAAGGACTTGGGATGAAGACAAATGGAAATTACTAACCAACATGTTAAATGATAATGATATTGCAGTTGTTTCAGTTGGGAAATCTTCAAGTGAAGTTGGATGGCACATGGTTCAAAAGCCAGTTTTTGATTTTCCAATTAAATTAGGTTTGAACTTAATGAATCAAACGACCATATCACAAACTTGGTGGCTAATACAAAAAAGTTTGTCGTTTGTAACCATGGATTCTGGTTTGTTGCATTTAGCAGGATGTACAGATGCCAACATTATTCAACTCGGAAGTTCAATAAATTGGAAGTTAAGAGCCCCGTACAGAAACGGACGACAAGATTATAAGTATCACTATGTTGATGGTGAATGTAAAATCGCTTGCGCCTCCGATATGAGATATGGGGTAAAAGAGTGGGGATCTGTTAGAGGCATTCCTCCACTCGTGGGTTGTTTAGAGGGGAAGTCAGAATTTGTGTGTCACCCAAACGTTAATCAAATTTTTAATAAAATAATAGAAATAATATGAACGGATTATACTATAAAGGAAAAAAAGTCGCAGATAGAGGATTTTTATTGAATCTACCTCATAGGACTGATAGATTAGAATCATCGAAAAAACTTTTAGATGAATTGGGGTTTACAGGTTATGAGATTTTTGAAGGAACAACTTTAGAAAATCCTGAGTTCAAAAAATTTGGTTGTACGTCTTCATATATTAAAATGTTCAAAAATTTTTTAGAATCTGATTTACAAGATTTGATTATTTTTGAGGATGATATTAAGTTAATGAATTCCACGTCAAAAAAAGATATAGACAAAATTTTCAATGATTGGGATGTTATAAAAGAAACTTATGACATAGTTGCCTTAGGAACTAAATTATGGCCAAAAGGTAAAATTACAGAAAAATCTGAGACTCACGGGTATTTTGAAGCATTCCTATGCACCCAATCTTTTTATTATAAAAGGCCAATTATTGAACACACGTATAATGAACTAAAAGGTTTTTTAGACCCAAATCATTATCTTTACAAATGTGCGATAGATGTTTTTTTAACTGACTCCTCTACTGAAATTAATAGATTTTTTCCATCTGATAATCACAAAAAATTCAAATTTGGAATCACTATACCCATGTTATTCACTCAGTCACAAAGTTTATCGGACAATGAAGATATAATACAAAATTATGATGAAGATATGGAAAAAAAATTTTGGAATGCTATGAAACACGAAAAATCTTATGTGTTATGTTCAACTGAAAACTATGTTGACATTTTAACAGAATGTGTAAAATCAATCAGAGAATTTAGTAAAATACCCATATTGGTTTATTTGATTAATTCCGATCGTGTTATTGATGTTGAAAACACAACAACAATAAGATGGAATTGTAACATCGGTGATTTATCAGAGGATTTATACTTGAGAGATGATAAAAATTTCTACATTAAAAGAGGTGAATCCACCATCTATCAGATATTAATGCAAAGACCTTTAATCATTAAAAATGCTTTGGGGAAACATTCAAAAACTGTTTGTTATGTGGACAGTGATTCTGTTGCTACTCCATTGGTTGATACCATCTTTTCTTATTATGATGAAAATTCATTTCATCCTTACTTTGTTGAAGGTATTTACGAGTATCTCACTTATAACGGGAGAGGTGGTGGTGGGCCAATTTTAGGTGGTGGTATGGAATCAACTTTGGAACACAACGCTTGCGAACTTTTCAATGTAGACCAGTCTGTAAGAAAAAATTACAAACAAACAGGTTATTTCGTTGCAGGACAAAATACTTACGATTTTTTAGATGAATGGTATTGGATGTGTAATAATCCCAAAATTCTAAAAAATATCGAGTACTACGCCCCATTTAATGAAGAAACCATATCGAATGTGTTATTGTGGAAATACAAAACACAAAAAGGATTACCTTATCTTTACGTCAACGGTTCTTTGGAAACCATAAACAAAATGTATAATGAAGTTGAGTACAAAGGTCCTGGTGTATTCAATTTTATGGGCGATTGGTTGAGAATACCAGAAGAAAAAGAACATCTCTTATTTTTTCATGGAGAAAAGAACCCTGAAATAATGAGAAAAATGGTGGAAGAAATAAAAAAATATAACACACCCTCCGAAGAAGTAAGACAATATCCAAATATAAATCCTTCCAAGAATTGGGGTGATGTCATTACTAAATTCATTTTAGAACATTTTTCAAACAAGAAATTAAACGACGAAGATATTTTTCACTTTGATAAAGATAGGAAAATACCATTCAAGAATGGAAAAATTATTGGTGTAGGAAGTTCATTATCGTTCACTCAGCCAAAAGACTATGTTTGGGGAACAGGTCTTATAAGTAATATTGGTTATGGACATATCCCAAAAAAAGTTTATTCGGTAAGAGGCCCGATAACTCGAGATTTATTGTTGAAAGCAGGTTGGGATGTACCTGAAAAATATGGAGATCCAGCTATTTTATTCCCAAAAATTTACAATCCAAAGATAGAAAAAAAATATAAATATGGATTAATTCCTCATTATGTGGATTACACAAATAATTTTTCTTTGAAATGTATCAATAACTTAGAAGATTTAGGATTCAAAATAATCAACGTAACATCAGGATTATATGAATTTGTGGATGAAGTATTGGAGTGCGAGAAAATATTGTCTTCAAGTTTACATGGATTAATAATCGCTGACGCTTATGGAATTCCAAATTACAGAGTAGAAATTCTAAATTTAATATTAGGTAGAGATTTCAAATACTTAGATTATTACGCTTCAGTAAAGAGGGAGTATTACCCTAGATTCGAATTAAAGATAAACACAACAATAGATGAAATCGAAGAATTAAAGTTTGAAGTAGGAGATACTTCAATTTCAGATAAATTGTTAGAAAACCCCCCTTGGGATGATTCTGAGTGTGAATTTTTCAATGGGTTATCAGAAAAAAAACTTAGAATTTTATTTGTAGCTCCTCACCTTTCGACAGGTGGAATGCCCGCTTACTTATTAAACCGAATTGAAATATTAAAAAAATATCATCCCGAAGTAGAAATTTACGTTATCGAGTATTGTCAGTATTCAACTATATACAATGTTCAAAAAGATAAAATAAAAGAACTAATTTCAGAAGATAGATATTGGACTCTTAACTTATTAGGGAACCACTCTGACGAAAATTCTCTCAAAATAATTGACATCATCAAAGAAAACTCAATCGATATTGTACACGTTGATGAAATCTTAGAAGGATTTGACAGTTTTAATCAAGTATCAAAAAATGTATTAAATGCCATTTTTGATAATAACCGAACTTGGAAAGTTGTTGAAACTTGCCACAACATATATTTTAATCCGAAAAACAGACACTTTAGTCCTGATGCGTATTCATTCTGTACTCCGTATCACAAAGAAATTCAATTCAAAGATGTGGATTCATATTCTGAGGTTTTTGAATTCCCCATTGAAAAAAGATTCGTTACTCCTGAAGAAAAAATAGAAGCGAGGACTAAACTTGGGTTATCACAAGATAAAATACATGTGATTAATGTTGGTCTATGGACAAGAGGAAAAAATCAAGGTGAAGGTATTGAAATTGCAAGGCTTCTACAAGATGAAGATATCCAATTTCATTTCATAGGAAATCAAGCATCAAATTTTGAAGATTATTGGAAGCCTTTTATGGTCGATAAACCATCCAATGTTTCAATTTGGGGAGAACGAAATGATGTTGATGATTTTATGAAGGCGGCTGACATATTCTTATTTAATTCGATTATTGAATGTAATCCTTTAGTTTTGAGGGAAGCCGCTTCATTTGGGTTAAAAATTCTTTCAAGGAATTTACCACAGTATTTTGATATGTTTACACCATACATCACTGAAATTGATGGTGATGTATCCAAGACTTCAGAACTAATCAGAGAATTAAAATACAAAGGGATTACAAGGACTTATGATATTACTTTGAATCAATCTGAAAACTTGTCAAACAAACACATTGAGTTTTATCAAAAAGTAAAATCTTTAACAATAAAAGAACAACCACGATTAAGAAACAAGATAGAGATAGTCCAATATTATATTGATTCTCCTTTTATAGAAATTAAAGGAGAATCGTCTTCAAGTTATACCGTACAAGTATATGATGAAAAAGATAAGTTACACTACGAAAATATAATATCTTCGAATAGTTGGGTAAGAATAAATAGAAAATATTTTACCAAATGGAGAACAAAGATTTTTGAAGACAATGTATTAATATGGGATAAAGTATTGGATTACGAAGGTAAACGAGTTTATATTTCTTTCGATAGTAAATCATTAGGAGATTCTATTGCTTGGATACCTTATTGTTTAGAATTTCAAAATAAACATAATTGCAAAGTGATTGTGTCCACATTTTGGAATAAATTATTCAAAGATTCATATCCCGAATTAGAGTTTGTAAATCCAGGTGAAGTAGTAAACAACATCACAGGAATGTACAAGTTAGGATGGTTTTGGGACGAAAGTAGAGAACCCGAAGCACCAAATACCATACCTCTTCAAAAAGCGGCAAGTAATATATTAGGGTTGGAATATAATGAAATCAAACCACGAATAAATTATGAAGTTTCTGAAAACCCATACAATCAAAAGTATGTTACAATTGCAACAAACTCAACTGCGGGTTGTAAATTTTGGACTAAAGACGGATGGCAAGGATTAGTAGACTACTTAATATCAAAAGGATATCTTGTGGTCAATGTGTCTAAAGAAAACAACGAATTAAAAAATGTGATGAAAATCGAAGACGTATCAATCGAAAATACAATGAACGTAATTCATCATAGTGAATTCTTTATTGGTCTATCAAGCGGATTGTCATGGCTCGCTTGGGGGTTAGGTAAACAAGTAGTCATGATAAGTAACTTTACAACTTCAGACCACGAGTTTAATATTGATTGTATTAGAATAACAAACCCATTAGTATGTAATGGATGTTGGAATAATCCAAACTTCAAATTTGATAAAGGAGACTGGAATTGGTGCCCAGTACATAAAGGTACCTCAAGACAGTTTGAATGTCACACATCAATAACACCAAAAATGGTTATAAACAAAATACAACACTTATTATAATGAATATTAACGAATTTATTTGGGAACCAAAATGTTACGATGGTTTCAAAGAAACAGTAGAAAAAGAAATTTTTGAGGATAAAATATATGAAAGATTCGTTGAAGTAGAAGAAGGAGATATTGTGTTTGATATTGGAGCGAGTTTAGGTCCATTTACATACTCCATATTACACAAAAATCCTTCTCAAGTATTTGCCTTTGAACCAAGTTACGAAGAGTTCAAAACACTTGTTCTTAACACCAGACATGGAAATGTCACACAAATAAATAAAGGTATTAGTAATACTGTCGGCGAATTTAACTTTATTGACGTATTTGATTTGTCAGGTAATCATAAATTGTATTCAACAACATTTACCAAAGTCATCGAAGATTATAATATTAAAAAAATTGACTTTTTGAAAACTGATTGTGAAACTGGTGAATACGATATATTCACCATTGAAAATCTTTTTTGGATTAAAAATAACGTTCGAAAGATTTCAGGTGAATGGCATCTTAGAGAAAATTGGATGAAAGAAAAATTCAAAATTTTTAGAGATGTATATCTTCGTATGTTTCCTAAATTCAAAGTTTTTTCTTTCGATGGTGTTGATATTACTTGGTCAATATGGGACGATAGTTTTATCCCATATTACAACGAAATTATGATATATATTGATAATCGAAATTAAATTAAATTTATTGGTAAGTACCCCTTAAAATTATTATTTATATGATGAAATAAACCTTTAGAATAATTTCTATTGTGAGATGGTCCAGGATGGGTTCCGTCTACTCCAAAATCTAAAAATGTACCATATTGGCCATCAAACCGATTGAACTCACTGTAAGTATCTGGAATTTCCATCCATCCATTCCACAACCAATTACATTTTTTTGTCTCTAAAAAAAATTTAATTAAAAGATGATTTTTATACCAATTCATAAAATCTTCATAACCATTTTGTATGGCAGTCAAATTATTTTGTAACTCTCGACCATCTTCGGTCTCTTCAGTGTATCCCCATTGTGAAGTTATCATAAATGGTTCTAAACCTCCATCTTTAGTATATATTTCTCTCCTATGAGGTGAAGTATACATAATTAAAACTAAGTCAGGTTTTATAAAATCATAATAAGTTATTAAACATCTTGCAATAAAGTCATTGCTTCGTCCCCCCATACCAAAGTTATGGTTAACTCCAGTTGTAATTAACTTAGAAAACTGTGCAGGCCAAGTTTCATCATTATTAACCCCAACACCTTCGGTATTAGAGTCTCCAATAGACATTATCTTAAACCCATCTTTGTGTATTGAATCTCCTCTAAACCCTAATTCATTATAAGTATATTCACATAAACGGGTTTTATCTGATCCTGATGTATAATATGACTGATTAACTTTCTCAGATAAATTCCATTTGTAACTAGATATTTCAAATCCTTCGGGAGTCCAATATTTTAGATTATTAACTGACTTAAAAAATCTTTCATCCATTATATTAAAGTTTTAACAGGTGTAATAAATTCTTGTAAATTACTCCAACTATGATTGTTTGGTAAGAAAGAATTAACTTCTTTAACAAATTCGTTGTACTCTGAATGAGATTCATTCCAAATTTGTTGTAATAAAAAATCCTCTTCAGTAAATGTACCCCAATTAGTAATTTTATTATAAAATATATCGACTTTATTTCCGAAAATAGAATACATCAAATCATAAAATTGTTTCATTTCTTTATAATTTTTTTGTTGTACAACAAAAGATGTCTTAACGTTTTTTAAGTTAGGAATTTTGGATATGAAATTCAAGTTTTCTATTAGTTCATCCCAATTACCATCCAATCTTACTTTGTTTTCATAGGTATCTTTCGTTGCTGCGTCTATACTAATTTCGCAACTTTTCACATACTTATGTATATTCGGCATTGAATCCCACATTTTTTTATTCCAACGAGTAGCATTTGTATGAAGATGAATATTTTTTATTTTTTTCCACTTTGAAATGTCAAAATTTCGTAAAAAGTCTCTGAAAGGAACTGATATAAATGGATCTCCACTACCTGTAATATACAATGTTTCAACCTCGTCTCCATATGTGTCTTGGATGGTTTGAATTTCATCTTTTATTTTTGTTATTTCCTTACTATTGGCAATATAGATTGTTAAACGACATGAAGGGCATTTCAAATTACAACTCCTATCCATAGAGAAGTTTATAACTGATGGTGAAAATATTTCTTTATCTTCATGTTTTTTAATTTTTTCTTCAAGATATACCGGAATATTCTTTTTGTTGTATAACGGGTAAGGTGTTTTATTTTTCCCAAATGTTTTTAGTTGATGTAAATGAGGACACTGAATTGAATTACAATACTTGAATGATCCATCCAATATGGAGTCTCGTATATCTATTGCCTCTTGTGAATTCCAAGCGTCATACGGTGTGGCATCATCAGGTAAAAATTTTTCCAACCAAGTTGGGCAACACAAGAATCTTTCACGTACTTCCATACGTAAGGAAGTAAACGGAATCGAACAAACATAATTTTTCAGATTAATTTCACTCATATCATTTTGGTTTGGAATCTTGATATAAAATACTTCTGTATAATTTTTTTATGAGTATCGAAACTTTTTAATTTCAATTGATTTTCTTTACAGATTTTAACGACTGATTCCGAGTCATAGATTTTAGATAATCTCATACCAGCATCTATCACTGAATCTTCATCAGTACAATTATACTCACCAATTACAGACTCAAACACGTCAAATCCAAATTCCTTTAATTTTTCCAAATGTCCTTTTGACCCAAAGATTACAAACGGAACTCCTAAAAATATGGATTTGAATGTTTTTTCAGTCAGATGAAGTGGTCTGTTAAAAGGATTTGACTCCACAATTAAGTTAACTTTAGATTCATAAAACCACTTGGGGTTAATTGTATATAGAAATTCATCAGCCTTATCTAACTTTGTACCATACATTACATCATCAGTTAATTGAAATGAATTAAAATTATTTACGTCAATATTCAAATACTTAACAAAGTCATCATCTCTATAATCTTTTAAGTCAATGTAATTACAAACCCAAGTCCAATTTGTTTTTTCTAACAATCCACGTTTCCATAATTTTTTCAAAAAATTAAACTTATGTCTGTGGACCCTTCGATTTAAGCAAATAAATTCTTTAGATGGTTGATTTGTTTTATATGAGTCTAACTCTCTCAAGTACTTATTCATTTCAATTGGAGTCACAGATAAAAAATAAGGAAAATGAATGTGGTTGATTAAGTGTTCTCCGTATTTTAATTTAGATTGATTAATGTTTGAATTATTGGTAACTAAATAAAATTTATCTATGTTAATGTTAATCCTTTTTAATTTTGAAATAAAATTAACCCTCTCTTCGTCTATCTCAGAATTGGATTCTGTACTATAATCGGCCAAAAAATAAAATCCAAGATTGTTCATTTCTTTAATTAATTCAAAAAATTCAAACTTATTAGTTTTGAATTCAAAATTAATTGTATGTTCATTTTTTGGTTCCCACAAAAATACTATGATATTTTTTTTTGTAGTGTCTATAATCTTTTTATCATACATTGTAAACTTAAAACCAAAGTAATATTCCATCAAATATTGAACTCCACTACCGCCTGTTATGGGGTGATACCAAAATTTTATATTACCTATCTCCATAAATTAATTATATTAAATCTATTTTCACTGTATATAAATGATGGAAGTTATGTGTTAACTTAGGTAGGTTTTGTATTCGATTAATCTCAATTAAAAATTCGGTATGTTCTGTATGTTTAGGATTAGAAACATCTTTTCTAAGAAACTCATCATCAGTATAAGTTCCCCAATTTGTTATCACATTAGTTTTTACTTCCCATTTTACTTTGTCAGTTCGAAGTTTCATGTAATCATTTATCATAAAATAAAAATCATACATTTCTTTATAATTACTTTCTTGAACTACGAACGAGAAGATATAGTACTTTATTGTTGGAATTAACGTAATAAACTTAAGATTGGTGTGTAGTGTTTCCCAATTCCCACCAATTCTAGTCTTATTTTCATAAGTTTCTTTTGTCGCAGCGTCTATTGATATTTCACAACTATTCACATATTTGTGAACATTAGATAGTTTATTCCATAGCTTTTCAGTCCATAAACTAGCGTTGGTGTGTAAATGAATACTTTCTAATTTACTGAATTTTTTTTTGTCCAAGTTCAATAAAAATTTACGGAAAGAAGATGAAAAAAATGGATCAGCGGTCCCACTCAAGTATAATCTTTTAACATAAGGAGAAATTTCTTCTTCAACTTCTTTTAACTTTGAATCTACTAATTTCCTATCTTTACCAACATAATTTATCAATTCACTTCTACACGACGGACATTGAAAATTACAACTTCTATCAAAACAAAAATTAATTACGGATGGGTGAGTATTCTGATTAAGTTTTTTTATCGATTCTTCTGTTTTTGGGACAAAAAAATTTGATATTTTATTATTTTTTAATTCCGCCAAATAGGGACATTCTACCTCATTACAATGTCTGTAAGAACCATCAATAATACTTTCCCGTATTTGTTTAGACTTTTCTGAATTAAAACTTGAAACTATCCCTTTCCCATCATTCACGTCTATTGGTAACCAAGATGGGCAACACAGAAATTGCCGATCATCATATACATCCGCATGAATAAATGGCATTATACAAAGATGTTTAGACTTATCTATCATTTTATAAAAAATTTCTTTGACTCTTCACTTCAAAAGGATTATTCATCATAACCCCATCAAATCCACAAAATAAAATTTATAATACTCATCTCCATAATATTTTACATCACCATTGTGAAAAATGTTCATAAAATAATCAATTTCATCTGAAGTCAAAAAAGATGGAATATATTTTACCATTGTCAAAATAATTTTATTTCAGTTCCTAATTCTTTATAAGTTATAAAATAAACAAAAGAATATCTCGTACCTTTAGTGATTTCGGTAACTTCATGAAGAACCTCGGAATCCATTTTATATAATAATCCTTTTTCCACCGCTAACTCCCCATCAGGATTATAAGTGATGAGTTTACCTCCCTCAAAGTCATCATTTAATATTGCACCAACAACTATCGCCCAATCATTTTGTCTTTCTTTATCAACATGTTTGGTAAATTTTCCTCCTGTGAAAAATTCATGAGCGTAAAAAAATTCTCCCTCTTTGATTTTATTATTAGGGTAATCTTCTTTTAAGAATTCGGAAATTAAATCAAAAAACCATTGTGTGGTTTCATTTCTCCTCACTTCACAAATATTATAGTCCAACCTTGATTTACGTAATCCAGCGGGTGAACATACATCAGGACAATATCTTACATTCGATTTACCAAAAAGGTTAATCCACGATATTATTTCTTCGCATTGAGTAGCTGTTAGTATCATAATAGTTATATTATTGCTTGAGGTATCATTAAATCCGATTTTTTAACCCAAAACACCAATGAGTATCTAACACCAGATGTAAGCTCGGTAACCCAGTGTGGTAATTTTGCATCAAAACTAACACAATTACCACGTGAAGAATTAACACTATACCCATCAAACATTAAATCCCCACCAACATAAGAATCGGGGTCGGATAGTTGTAAAATATATGACCGATATCGTTCCCCCCTTTCTGCGTCACCAGAGTCGTAATTAAGGATATTATTATCTCTATGAACAGGAAAAGAATCTCCAACAACATACTTCCTAATCATTAAATTGTGAACTTGTTCCTGATTTGAAAATAAAAATGGTTTAAGATTTAACTCGGGAAAAATAGAAAAAAATTCTTCAGGAATATCTTCATGTAAAACAAGTCCTTCTTGACCACATTTTCCATACCGATTGCCTCTTGTAATTATATCCAATAGTCCGTTTTCAAAATGTTCAATAAAGTAATCACATAAATCATTACTTAATAATACTTTTTCTTCGATTGGTTTCATAGTAATTTTTTTTCCAAAATTTTTTGATTTTCTATATCAATACAAAATGACCCAGCATAAACAATCCTTTTCTTTTCTGAATTTGGTGTTGGTATTGCGGTATGTCTAATATCAGCAGGAAATATGAAAATGTCACCAACTTCAGGTAAAAATTTATGTCTTTTTTTATTTTCATCTTCAAATACAATACAACCCTCATCACCACTTATTTCATTTGTTGTTTGTAAATAAAAAGTAAAAGTATAATCCGCTAAAATATTTGACCTTCCAAAAGGATGAACTTGTAAATGTTGATGCATCCATTCTAAATTAAATCCTTTTCGTTGAGTGTAAACCCAAAAATGTTGAGCGAAATTTTTGAATTTTCTAGAACTTATGTGTTCTATTTGAGTTTTTACATACGAATTTATTGAGTTGAAACATTCAGTCTCAACCTCAATCCAAACAGAATTATCATTAGTGTGAATCGCTAGTGAATCATTTAACTCAGTATATTTCAAAAATTCTTTAATAGAATATTCATTATTATATCTACCTTTGTAAATTGTGAACTTTTCAGATAATTTTATTGGTATCATATCAAAGATGTGGGAGGTTTGAATTTTATAATATTATCCCCCTTTTCAAAACTTCCGTTTTTGAAAAAAGTCCAATTAATTATGTGTGTTGGGGAAACTATTTTCGTAAATTTATGAGGTTCAACTTGGTATTCATATTGGTTTAATTCATTTTGTTTTCTGAATGTAAAATAGTTAAAAACTGATAATATACAATTTTCATTCGCTATAGTTTTACAGTAATCCTCAAATTTACCGTAATTAATGTCATAGTGAGTGTCCATGAATATCCCATCAAACTTCTTACTAAAAGTAGGTATAATTTCAATCCAATCACCAAATATTATTTCTACATTGGGTTTATCTTTTGCCCATTCGATTGCTTTTTCATAAATTTGTGGATTTATTTCAATACATGTGTAATGTTCCGCAAGTTCAGACATTTTATTTGCAGAGAATCCCATACCAAAACCAACGTCCAAAACATTACCCCCATTTTGACAAACGACATATGAATACATTTCCATCAAAGATTTTGATGATACATCCATTACAACTGATCGAGGGTTATCTTCAAAGTGGATATTTTTGTCAGTGAAAACCACTGTTTGATTTTTCATGTTTTATATTAAATCTTTTTTCTCGAAGCGTTCATATCTTCCGTAATTACTTAAAAGTTCTTCCCCTCTAAAAATTTTTCGATTAGTCAATTTAGTATCTTTGTCAATATTAGATTTTTCTAATCCACTGTTAATGAAATAGTACGGAGTGGTATATATCCAGTGACATCCCTTCGTAAGATTCACATAAGTGTCGGTATTGGATGGGAAATCAGGCCCATATAAAAAAATGTCTTTTATATGTGAATATAATTCATTTGGTAAAGACAACAATTCAATTTCTGATATAGGGTATAAACCAGTATCACCATCCCATGGTTCGAATGGATTAGTATTCATAGGAATATCTTTTACCGCAAAAACTCCTATACCTTGGATTTTGCTGGGTTTTAACTTTGTATATACTTTATTAGAAATATACTCAAATGGAGTCATTACAAATGTTTATTCTTAAACAATTCAAAAAACTTAGACACTACTTGGTTTACTTGAGTTTTTTCCGCCTGAGTTAATGATACAGTGTTTCTATTTTCTACCTCAGCAGTTGATATTTTTTTATATAATGTTGGCGTTACCATAGTATTATTTTTTTTTAATTTATATTATTCAAGTTGTGTGAAAAATTGATTGTCGTTTGAACGTATTATTTAATATTACATTATCCCCCAATCCAGAAACTACAAAATTTTCCACCACAAAATTGTGTTCACTTTCAAAAATAACATCACCATCTATTTCTAAATTATAAAAATTATCTATGTATTGGATATTAAAATTCATTCCTTGTGCATCGTAGATTGGTTTCCACTCTCCCATGTCATAGAAAGGGTGTAATCTATCAGAAACCATATCTTTATATTTTGCAACTTCAACAATAGAATTAGTAGGGTGTATTAACTTATCAGTTACCTTACCTTTAACATATTCACCATTTTTATAACTTAAAACATAATCTCCTAATACAATATCCCCTATTTTTTTGGTGGAACCATCCCACATTTTTACGGGTGAATCGTAAGTAAAACAACGATTGTGAACTAATAAATTATTTGCAAAAAAGTTATGATTATTTTCAACTGTTTTTACATTATATACAATCGTAGGTTCGTTTATTATTTCTATCGAAGTTATAGTTGGATTAGTTCCATCTTGTTTAAAAATGGTCATACCGACTTCAGCATCTTTAGTTTGCAGCCCATAGACCTCCATAGTGAAATCAGAATCCATCGAAACCCATCCAATTTGGCTAGAATATAATGGATGGTCTAATGTTGATTCTAAAATACTGTTATCATCAAATGTATATCTTACAATTTTATTAACCATTTTAGAACCAATTCCTTTTACTTTTTGTGGTTCAACTTTTGAGGTACTGAAATTGTATGATAAAACAACATCCCCAATTTTTACATCCTCAACATTTTTATAAGATATATCTGACATTGATATTTTAGTCCCACTTACAAAACACGGAGCATTGTGTGATATCACGCCATTAAATGGTGTTGACCCACTTATGATATATGTGTCAGCATCTTCAACGTCGAGGGTAATTAGGTCTAAATTTGTATCAGTTGTTACATAAAAATTTATACCATCAATGCCAATTAAATCACCATCAATATCAAACAAATAATCAACTCCAGGTTTCAAAGAAAAATAATGTTTGAATTTTGTTTTATCAATAGACGAGTCATATGCTAGAAAATGTTTATTCGTTCCAACAAATTTAGATTGAGAATCGACAATAATTTCAATTAATCCACCATACTTTAATTGTTTTTCATCTTTATAAACAACTTCAGATGATGTTAAATAAGAACCACTTGGAAAAAATTGACCATCTATTTCCCAATTCGTAATTTCAGAGTTTACCTCAACTTGCGGTGACCCTGAAATAAAAAAAGATTTAACACTTTCTCCAACACTCACATCTGATATAGGTTTATAAATGTCATCATTCATCAAAATTTGATGAGTTGATAATAGACCTGAGCAATCCGACTTTATAAAATTTGTCGTATATTCATAGTAATGATGGTCTAATAATTTATTATCATATTTAGTTTCATCAATTTCACTCGAAATGTTAGTAGGTAGTTCAAATAGTGAACTAATTTTATAATTATGCAAAGTTAGGATATCCAAATTACCACCATAAACAATATGAAAACTTCTTACTGAAATTATATGGCCATTTTCATCCAAACTAGATGGTCCAAAATGATATTGTTGAATAACTTTATTTTCAGTATCTATTGAATTCAAAAAAGAATTCCATCTATCTTCATCACTTTCTCCAATAGTTGTCGACCCTATTTTATAAAAATCTATCGGGTTGAATTGTTCAATAATATCTTTAACCGCAACGTCAGGAATATTTGGTGAATTTATGATGGACTCTAAACTATTGTTAGATTCTGTTGATGACGAATAAAAATAAGAAACTACTTTGGACTGCTCATCGTTTGATGTAAATAAATTAAGAAGTTCTACAGTGCCTTTGCAGTAAGTACTATCAAAAAGTGCTGACTCATCATATGCCAATCTTAATATAAATTTATCACTTGAGTCCGGAATTGTTACAGGGTAAATTGTATTAATATCTTCATCATGTAAAATTACGTCTGTAATAAATGTAGCATCTTTCGCAATAGTATTTGAAATATGTTGAACTATCTTACTATGAATGAAAGGTTTATAGATTATATCGAGTTGAGTTATGTTGTTTATTTGAAGAATGTTTATAAATTCCGTAAAATCAAAATTATATAATTCGTCCCCAACAATACTCGTGTCGGTGTTAAACTCCAATAGTCTCAAATTATCATTCGAGTCTTTAACAAAGTCTGCCGAAAATAAGGTTCCTTTCATAGTGTGTTTCTTTACTTATTAAATATCTTGTTAGAATTTAATCTCTTTATTTTTATTATTTTACAAAATACTTTTATCCTTAAAAGTTGTAGTTTTTGAAATACAGACATGTGTAAGTTCTAAACTTTGAGGTAAATTTAATTGAAATTCAATAACATCATGAACTTCAGAAAAATTCACCTTATTAAACCCAACTCTTTTATTGTGTTCTAAGGTACTAGGGTATAAATTAATAACTCTTACTTTTTTATCGAGATTCGAGTTAATTAATTTGAGCGCAGATTTTTGTAAATTTAGTTTATTTTCTCGGTAATCATCAAAACTTCCGTGGTTAAAAATTGCCGAAGTTAATACATTGAAAATTGTTTTATTTTTATCTTTCCACAAATCAAAAAGTTCCTCAAATATTTTCTGTTGAAGACTTGGATGATAAGTGTTATTTATAAACACATCCAAATCTACAACATCTGTTAAAATATTTTTGTAATTTTTCAAGTCGTACCCATTACTTCTCGAAAATCCAATAACTTCGTGATTTTTTCGTAAAAAATCAAACAATCCTTTACCCAACGAATCACTATGTCCTGTTATTCCTATCCTCATATCAAACTAATTTGTTCTTTGATATTTTCCTTGAATAAAAACATTATCAACGCATATCTAATTCCACTTTCAATTTTTGTAACCTCGTGTTCTCTAGTATTTCTAAACGAATATATTGTTCCAGCCTTTTTCGGAATAATTTCTTTTGGCCCATACAAAATAAAATCCCCTCCTTCATAGTCGTCATTCAAACAAACTCCAACATTTAATTTTTGATTAGGATAGTATATGTCACTATGTCTTTCAAATTCATTTCCAGCCACGTATTTGTGCAAATGTATCACTTCAAATGGTTTGGTTATTTCGACATTTTGTTCTACTAACAAATACTCAGTAATTTTATCGAATACCCATTTCACTGACTCATTTCTATAAATGTTGTAATAAGTATAAGATATTTTTTCCCTTGGCCTTTCAACGTTTTTACTATTAACATCTCTATAATTACCCTTAATTTCCAAGGTTAAATTTATTATCTTATCACACTCTTCTTTAGAAAAACAAACCATTTGTTAAATAATAAAACAATTTCACACAAAATCAAATTTAATGATTGTAAATAAAAGGGTCTCTTTTTTTTAACTCCTCAATTTTCTTCTTTAATTCTTTTTTTCTTTTTCTTTCTTTTAGTTTTTTCAAAAACCAATCAATAATCTTTTTCATAGTATTTTATATATTATATAATTATCTAAAACTAGTAAGTCTAAATCAGTGTCTTTGAAAGTTTCTATCGCGTCAAACGGATTTAGAACCATTGTTTTATCTTTAACATTAAAGGATGTATTCAATATAATTGGATATCCGCTTAGTTTTTCGAACTCAATTAATAAGTCGTGAATAACAGTATTTTCATATACAGTTTGAATTCTTGAGGTTCCGTCCACGTGAACAACTGCCGATAATTTATCCGCATATTCTTCTCTAACTTTAACAATTTGATTCATGTATGGTACATCATCAATTGCGTAGAAGAACTCATTTTGTTTCTCTTTAATAACCATAGGAGCGAAAGGACGAAACCCCTCTCTTTTCTTAATTAACCTATTAATTCTAGATTTCATATCAGGAACTGTAGGGTCTGCCAAAATAGACCTGTGTCCTAACGCTCTTGCTCCAAATTCAATTCTATCTCTATACCACCCAACTACTTTACCCTCATGAATTTTGTTCGCGACGTATTTTATTAATGTGTTGTAATCGTGAATTTCAAAAAAATTCAAATTTTTAATGTGACCCAAATAAAATTCAACATTGTACTTTGGTCCCAAAAAAGGATTCTTAGTTACTCGTTTGTTTAATTTTTTATTTTGTACAAGGTAATGAATACACGCACCAACACATGAACCAGCATCAGATGGAGCAACTGGTATCCAAATTTTATCAAAATCAGAATTGGATACTATCTTTCCGTTCGCGGTACCATTGTAAGCGGAACCTCCACCTAAACAAAGATTATTACTACCAAGATTTTTCAAGCGTTTGATAATATCGAATAAAACTTCTTCGTATCTTAGTTGAACTGAAGCCGCTAAATTTTGATGAATTGTAGTAATCTCTTCTTCAGTTAATCTTGGTGAAATACCTAAATGTTCTATTAGTTTTTCGTTGAACATCAATTTTTCTGACTTATCCCAACAAAAAACATTCATATCACAGATTAATTCTCCATCTTTGAATTCTATTAAACTTCTAACTTTTTCAATATACTCTTGAGGGTCTCCGTATGACGCTAACCCCATTAGTTTGTACTCTCCCTCATTGGGTTTGAATCCCAAATACGAAGTCATCGTAGAATAATAAAGCCCCAATGAATGAGGATATTTTCCTAAATCATGATATTCAATACCATCATCATCCGCCAATCCAAAAGATAACGTATCAATTTCACCGACACCATCAATAGATAAACAGATTGCCCTTTCAAAATCGGAAGTGAAAAAAGAATAATACTGATGGGCCAGGTGGTGTTCCGAATAAAAAACTCTACCCTTAAACGGTTCCAAATGTTTATTTACATCTAATCTGTTTTTCAGAATTTTAATCAAAGACCCCAATGAATATTTCGGAGATGTAAAAAAATTTTTTTTGATATTACTTAATACTCTTTTTAATTTTAGATTTAGATTTTCATAATAACAAACCATTTCAATATCATCATAGGTTATGTTATAATGTCCGAAGATATATTGAATCGTCCTACAAGGGAAAGAACTATCGTGTTTGATACCTGTGAATTTTTCTTCTTCACAAGCAAAAACTAATTCCCCATCTTTGAATAAACATGCTGAAGAATCATGATAAAATGACGAGATTCCTAATACATACATTATATATTATATTTTTCGGGATATTCATTAATCAGGGTTATCCCACCCTCATTTATTGCATGGTTATATGCGTTTTCAATATCATCAACGG